>Ga0209614_1000003_pt1 | contig 264690 bp, 246 predicted proteins | sample BlaSprsedimmetaG_FD_185484 | JGI IMG/M metagenome (GOLD analysis project Ga0209614, IMG submission 185484) | Hot spring sediment bacterial and archeal communities from California, USA to study Microbial Dark Matter (Phase II) - Blank Spring... ... | reverse complement strand
AATAAGTCAGTCATCGTGGACCTCCCGTAAATGGTGAATATTGGTAATATGAAGTCTACGGTGACTGAGAAAAAAATGCAAGTGTTTATATAAATCTGCCCGACCAGAGGGAGGGCTTAGTCCAACAGGAGTCTGGAATGATCATTCGTATTAAAAACCTGCGTCTGAGAGCGGTTATCGGCATCAATGATTGGGAGCGCAAGACCTGCCAGGATGTCATCATCAATATCGAATTCGAATTCGATGGGACCAGGGCCGCCGAATCGGATGATTTGAAGGATACGGTAGATTATAAAAACCTGAAAATGCAGATCATGAAAGAGGTCGAGTCCTCCCGGTTTTTTCTCATCGACAAGCTGGCTCACCATGTATTGACTCTGATTATGCGAGATCAAAAAGTTCAATGGGCGCGGGTGGAAGTGGATAAACCGCATGCTCTCCGTTTCGCGGATTCCGTGTCCGTATCCTGCGAAGCACGGCGAGACGGGTTCACTCCACAATATTCATAATCCCGACATGAGACAGGGGGGCACGTGAACACGCCGAAATCAGGGATTAATGAAGCGGTCGTGGGGATCGGTTCCAATATTCGTCCCCGCCGTCATTTCCGGCGTGTCCGGAGACTGATAAAAAAGAATTTTCATGTGGCGGCCGAATCCCGTCCGATAAAAACAAAACCCGTGGGATTTGAAGATCAGCCGGATTTTCTCAACGGTGCGGTCAGAATCCGTACCGAGTGGGACAGGGATGCTCTGATCCGCTGGATGAAACAGACGGAGCATAAACTGGGACGTGTCAGAACGGAAAATCCGTTCGGACCCCGCACCATGGATCTGGATCTTTTGGTCTGGAACGGCATGGTTATGGATCGTGATGTGTTTGATCGGGAGTTTTTGTATGTTCTGGTTAAAAACGTCTGGCCGAATCTGCCTGAGAAATGAATCGGGATAACTGATTGTATAATAGTAAGATAATATTAGTTATACATGGTTTTACCGGTTGACGTACAAATAGTGTGCCACTTTTCTTTTTCGGCTTGACAAAGTCGGAGGGATGCCGTATATTGATCTGATTCAGGGGATTTCCTAAAAACCATGATCCACCGACACGAGAACCCGGATAAAGGTGGAAACCCCGGCGGAGCTTGCGAGGCTCCGTTTCTTGAAAAATGGAGGCGCATCGATCCTTGAAGGAACGTGAGATAATCGGAATTATTCCTGCACGGTACGGATCCACACGTTTTCCGGGCAAACCTCTGGCTGATCTGGGCGGAATGCCCGTGATTCAGCATGTGTATCAGCGCGTTTCCAAGTCTGTACTGCTGTCAAAGGTGGTTGTGGCCACGGATGATGAACGGATCTATGACTGTGTTCATGGATTCGGCGGATCGGCTGTCATGACTCCGGAGTCTTGTCAATCGGGAACGGACAGAGCCGCTCATGCGGCGGAAGGAACGCAAGCGGATATTATCATCAACATTCAGGGTGATGAACCTTTTATTGAACCCGATGCTGTCGATTTGGCAGGCCGCATCCTTCTGGAAAATCATCAAGCCAGAATGGGAACCCTGATTGCGCCCTTGAAGGACACGGAATCTCTGATGAATGACCACATCGCCAAGGTTATTGTGAACGGAAAAAACGAAGCGGTCTATTTTTCGAGACACCCCATTCCGTTTTTACGGGATCATAAAACGGAAGACTGGATCCGTCATTTTCCCTTTTTTCGGCATGTGGGAATATACAGTTATACGAAAGAATTCCTGCTCGAATTTTCCCGATGGGGACCCTGTCCTCTGGAAGAAGCCGAAAGGCTCGAGCAGTTGCGCGCTCTGTATCACGGAATCGCCATTCACACCGCGATGACGGCCTATGATGGTCTGGGGATTGATATACCGAGCGATCTCGAACGGGCCCGGACTACGCTGATATCGAGACACTCGGAAAGGACACGATGAAATGAGCGGGCCGATGAAAACGATTTTTATCACCGGAGGTGTGGTCTCTTCTCTGGGGAAAGGCATAGCGTCCGCTTCTCTGGGATTTCTGCTGAATTCAAGAGGATTGAAAGTGTCCGCCCTGAAGCTGGATCCGTATCTCAACGTGGATCCGGGAACCATGAGCCCGTATCAGCACGGAGAAGTTTTTGTCACCGACGACGGTGCGGAAACCGATCTGGACCTTGGCCATTATGAGCGTTTTCTCGATATCAATATGAGCCGGAGAAACAATACGACGACCGGACAGGTTTACGGCTCTGTAATCCAGAAAGAAAGACGGGGTGATTATCTGGGGAACACGGTTCAGGTGATTCCTCACATCACCGATGAAATCAAGCATCGTATCCGGATGGCGGCTGAGGGCAGTGATATCGACGTTTTGCTCGTGGAAGTGGGAGGAACCGTTGGCGACATAGAGAGCCTGCCATTTCTGGAAGCCATTCGCCAGTTCGGACTGGAAAATGGAACAGGTAATGTGATCAATATTCATCTGACACTCGTACCCTTTATCGAAGTCAGTGGAGAGATTAAAACAAAACCCACTCAGCACAGCGTTCAGAAATTGCGAGAGATTGGTATACAGCCTGACATTCTGATCTGCCGCACGAAGATGCCCCTGACTCAGGAGGCACGCCGGAAGATCGCTCTGTTTTGCAACGTACCCAATGAGGCCGTGATTCAGGCGCTGGATGTGCCCTCCATCTATGCGGTTCCCCTGGCTCTCGAAAAAGAAGGGCTGGCCGGCGAAGTGCTTAAACGTCTGGGTATGGAAGATCATGGAGCGGATCTTTCACGGTGGAAACGTTTCGTGAAACGTGTCATGCAGCCGAAACATACAGTCCGCATCGCCGTGGCAGGCAAGTACACACGCTTAAAGGATGCCTATAAAAGCATCATCGAGGCCTTTGTTCATGCCGGAGAAGCCAATAACGCACGGGTGGAGCTTGTCTGGGTTTCCTCGGAAAAAGTGGAAAAAGAGGGACCTGAAAGTTGTTTCAATAATGTATCCGGATTGCTTATCCCGGGCGGCTTCGGTTCACGGGGTATTGAAGGAAAGATACGGGCCGTCCAATATGCCCGGGAAAACAATATCCCCTTTTTCGGGATCTGTCTGGGGATGCAATGCGCGGTGATTGAATTCGCCCGATCCATGGCCGGTCTGGAAGGCGCGGACAGCAGCGAATTCAACAAGAAAACACCTCATCCGGTCATCGAGTATATGCCGAGTCAGACGGCCGTGAAAGACAAGGGAGGTACCATGCGTTTGGGTGCCTATCCCTGCGTGCTGAAAAAAGGAACTCTGGCGTTCCGAATTTATAAAGAAGATCAAATCAACGAGCGGCACAGGCACCGTTATGAAGTCAACAACGACTATCGGGATGTTCTGGTTCAGAGCGGATTGACATTCAGCGGGCTGTCGCCCGACAATCATCTGGTGGAAATGATAGAACTGTCCGACCGGAGATGGTTCGTGGCGGTTCAGTTTCATCCGGAATTCAAATCCCGGGCCCTGAAATCACATCCCCTGTTTAAATCTTTTGTCAAGGCCGCTCTGAGTTTTCAGCGTGAAAGGGAGAGACGTTTATGAACGATGTGATGGTCAGGGAGATACCCATTGGAAAGAAACATCCACTGGTCCTGATTGCCGGTCCGTGTGTCATCGAATCCGAAGATTCGGTGCTGAGCCTGGCTGAAGATTTAAAGATACTGGCTGCACGACGGGGAATGCCCCTCATTTTCAAGGCATCTTACTTGAAAGACAATCGTTCGTCAGCTGACTCCTATCAGGGGCCTGGTCTGGAAAAGGGGCTGCGCGTACTGGAGGAAGTCAGGAAGCGGTTCGATATGCCTGTCCTTTCGGATGTTCACGATTCGCATGATATGGAGGCTGCCGCCCAGGTTCTCGATGTAATTCAAATACCTGCTTATCTCTGCATGCAGACGAGTCTGACTCTGGCCGCAGCGAAGACGGGGAAAGTGATCAATGTAAAAAAGGGACAATTTCTGGATCCTCATGATGTCAAGAATATCGTGGGAAAGCTGGAGGGCGCGGGAAATCGTCGAATTCTTCTCACGGAACGCGGGGCCTGTTTCGGTTATCACAATCTGGTTGTGGATATGCGGAGTTTTCGCGTGATGAAGGATTCGGGATATCCGGTGGTTTTCGACCCGACTCATGCGATTCGAATATACGGCATTTCCAGTTCTGACCCGAGAGGCGGGGCCCCCCGGTTCGTACCTGATCTGAGCCGGGCCGCCGTGGCCGCCGGCATTCAGGCTCTTTTTATTGAAACCCATCCGAACTGTAAGAACGCGCTGTGTGATTCGGCCAGCATGTGGCCGTTTGACCGGCTCGATAATCTGTTGGCACAGGTCAAGGCCATCGATGAATTGATTCATTCCATGCCGGAAATAGACGAGAAAGGATGATCCGAATATGAGTTCGACGATCGAGGCCAAAATCAAGAAAATCAAGCTGCTTATTTTCGATATAGACGGCGTGCTTGCGGATGGTTCCATTATTCTGGGTTCGGGAGGCGGAGAATACAAGATATTCGATGTTCAGGATGGATTGGGCATCACACTGGCACGCAGGGCGGGATTGAAAGTCGGAATCATCACAGGACGGAAATCGGAAGCGGTTGAACGGCGCGCAAGCGAGCTTAAGATCGATGCTATTTACCAGTCCGCATTTATTAAAATACGTGCTTTTCGAAGAATGCTTGCCGAGTTGAATGTCAATGAAGAAGCCGTTTGTTATGTGGGAGACGACCTTCTGGATATTCCCGTGATGAAACGGGCGGGATTCGCAGTGGCCGTTCCGGCCGCGAGAGAAGAGGTCATAAACCTGGCCGATTATGTCACCCTGGCTCCTGGAGGGAAGGGTGCGGTCAGGGAGGTGGTTGAATTAATCCTTAAAACCCAGGGGCGCTACAGCGAGACGGTTCAGGAACTTCTCAAAGAGACAGAGGAACAGCCGGAGGAGGTATGAAATTTTTTGTGGATACAGCGGATATCAATGAAGTCAAAGAGGCCAAGGAACTCGGGCTGGCCGATGGCGTGACCACCAATCCGACGCTGATCCGGAAAACAGGACGGGATTTTAAAACCGTCATCAGCGAGATTGCCGATCTTGTTGATGGACCGGTCAATGCCGAGGTCGTGAGTACGGAGACGGACGCGATTATCGCCGAGGGAAAAGAGCTGGCTTCCTGGGCGCCCAATGTGACGGTCAAGATTCCCGTTACCGGGAAAGGTTTGAAAGCGGTTAAGATACTGGAATCCGAAGGGATCCGTACCACGGTCACTCTGATCTTCTCCGCCACACAGGCGCTTCTGGCCGCCAAGGCGGGCGCCTCGTTCATCTGCCCGTTTGTGGGGCGGCTCGATGACATCGCATCGTCCGGTATGGATCTAATCGCCGAAATAATGGATTTGTTATCCAATTATCCCGGGCTCCATACCGAATTGATTGTTGCCAGCATACGAACCCCCGGCCATGTTCTCGAATCGGCCCTGCTGGGGGCCCATGGCGTCACGGTGCCCCTTTCCGTCATCCAGAAACTGGCGCATCACCCGCTGACGGACAGCGGCATTGAGTGTTTTCTGAATGACTGGAAGAAGGTCCAATCGGATTCCCGGAAATGAAATCGATTTCACAAAAAACGCGGCAGTCGTGAGAGTCATTCTGTGAGCATACAAAAAGGAAAAGAAGTCGTTCGAATCGAAGCCGAAGCGGTGGCAGCGCTGATCGACCGAATTGATGAGAATTTTCAGAAGGCGGTGGATATTCTGCTGTCCTGCAGGGGACGTGTTATTATCACCGGGATCGGAAAATCGGGTATCATTGCCAAGAAAATCGCTTCAACACTGACCAGTACGGGAACTGCGGCTTTGTTTTTACACCCTGCGGAGGGGCTTCATGGGGATCTGGGTGCGGTTTTGAAAGACGATGTGGTTATCTGTATTTCCAAGAGCGGAACCACGGATGAAATCCTGAGACTGCTTCCCATTTTCAAACGGCAGGGTGTACCGATCATTGCCATGACCGGCGAACCCGATTCCATCATGGCGCAGCGCAGTACGGTGGTTCTGAATATCGGAGTGAAAGAAGAGGCGTGCCCTTTCGATGTTATACCTACTTCCAGCACAACCACCACTCTGGTTATGGGTGACGCTCTGGCGTTGGCTGTGTTTCAGGAGAGGGGATTCAGCATCGAAGAATTCGCCCAATTCCATCCGGGAGGCGATATCGGAAAAAGGCTCTTCCTGAAAGTGGAAGATGTGATGCGCACGGGTGACGATATCGCCAGAGTAAATGAAGACGCGTCGCTTTCTTTAACGATTCTCGAAATCACCTCCAAACGTTTGGGCGCGACCTGTGTCCTGGATAAAACGGGGAAACTCACGGGAATCATCACCGACGGAGATCTAAGACGTCTCATGGAACAGAGACATCAGTTTTGGGATTTGAAAGCCCGGGATATTATGAGCCGTGCTCCCAAATTTCTTCCAGCCGGCGTTTTGGCGGCCCGGGCGCTCCATGAAATGGAAAAATACAGTATCAATCAATTGATCATCGTGAATGAAAATGGCGATCCGGTCGGCATGATTCATCTGCATGATCTGTTAAAATCGGGGCTGGCCTGATATGAGAGCGGACTTTCTCGGCATATTGACCGTGATGCTGACGTTTATCCTGCTCAGCGGATGCGATACCCGGTCTGATCACGGCTCATCTTCATCGAACCTTGACCAAAAGGAAATCCCTTCCCAGGAGGGTTGGAATTCCCGCATCTTCGTAACTCAGGCGGGGCGCAGACAGGCAGTCATCTGGTACGGTCATATGATTGAATACAAACAACGCAATATGGTTTATCTCGATTCGGTGGAAATAGAGTTTTATGACAAGGAAGGGAATTTAACATCGAATTTAACGTCCAGAAAGGGTGAGTACAATACATCAACCCAGGATGTAATGGGAATCGGATATGTCGTCATGGTTTCCGATACAGGACGGCTGGAGACGGAGCGGCTTTACTGGGACAATCGGACCGAAAAAATATTCTCGGATACGACCGTGCTCTTTATCTCTCTGGACCAGGACAGTCTGTGGGGCACGGGATTTGAATCGGAGTCGGATTTGCGGCGAATGGTGATATACCATCCGCGGGCGAGGAGCAGCCGGTATATTGATTTCGATAAGACGGAAGAATCCATGAAAAAATCTGAAGACAGAAAAGACCAGCCGCCCGATTCAACGGAGAAGCAATGAAGCCGCCTTTCCGGAATATATTCATTCTGGCTGCCGCCTCATTCCTGAGTCTGGCCGCCCGTGAAAAGCAGGAACGGGTTGTTCTGGAACGGGCTGATCGGCTTCGCACGGTACACGAACAGGGAAAACTGATACGCATTCTGGAAGGAGATGTCCGCTTTCGCCAGGGCGAAGCCTTTTTACGTTGTGAAACAGCCCGGCAGATTGTTGAAGATGAACTCGTTTTTCTTGATGATAATGTACACATTTTCGATGGGAAACGAACTCTGACGAGCCAGCGTGTGCAGTATAACGGAAAAACCCGGACCGAGATCGCCACAGGCGATGTATTTTTGCATGAGGATCACCGAACGCTTCGAGGCGATCAGGTGATATACAATCAGAATTCGAAAGTCGCCAGAGCCACAGGTCGTGTCCGGATCAATGATATGATCGAATCGGTTGAACTATCTGGAGACGAAGCCTTGTACGACCGTAACAAGGATTATGGATTGATGACAGGCCGGGTCAGGGCTGTAAAAATCGATACGAGCAGCCGTGACACTATGACCATGGAATGCCGCTATCTGGAAGCCTGGGGAGAGGAGCAAAGAGTCTTTGCCAGGGACAGTGTGGTGATTACCCGCGGTAACTTGAAAGCCGTTTCCGAGACAGCCGATTATTACGCGGAAGAAGAACGGATCGTGCTTCAGAAAACACCAAAAATATTTTTTACCGATCAGGAGATGGCCGGCGACACCATCGATATGATGCTCGATTCTCTCAAGTTCAGCGGGGGGTTGATTCGGGGGAACGCCGAAATATTTTGGGGTGAAGATTCTCTGCATCGAAATGTCCTGAATGGAAAGAGAATACGAATAATCGCTTCCCGTGATACGGTCGAGCAGGTTATTGTGGAAGGACAGGCCTCCAGTGTCTATTATATATTCGATGAAAATGAAGTGAATGAAGGAGTCAATACGGTTACAGGTGACCGGATCATCCTTGAATTTAATGAAGAGGGTCAGGTCAAACAGGTTCTCGTTGAAAGCTCTCCCGGTTTGAGTACCGGAGAATACAAACCCAAAGAAAAAGCGAAAAGAGGCAGAGGGGAAAATCTTTGACTGAACGTCCTGAACCAGACGGCACAGCGCCTGTTGACGTATTAAGCGCCCGGAATCTGGTGAAAATTTATCGACGCCGGAGAGTCGTTGACAGCGTGTCCGTGGAGGTTCGCCTTGGTGAGATTGTGGGTCTGCTGGGCCCCAACGGTGCGGGCAAAACCACGACTTTTTATATGATTACCGGAATGATTCGACCCAATGAAGGTGATATTTTTTTCAATGACAGGAATATCACCCGGCTGCCTATGTATCGAAGGGCTCGCATGGGAATCGGTTATCTGAGCCAGGAAGCGTCCGTTTTCCGCAAATTAACCGTGGAACAGAATATTCTGGCGATTCTTGAAACCATGAATATTTCCCGTGAAGAACAAATGAATCGGCTTGAAGTTTTGCTTCAGGAACTCTCGATTGAATCTCTTCGAAAACAGAAAGCTTATACACTCTCCGGAGGCGAGCGCCGGCGTGTCGAGATCACCCGGGCGCTGGTAACCAATCCGCGTTTTATTCTTCTGGATGAACCGTTTGCTGGAATCGATCCGATTGCCATTGAAGATATTCAGAATATTGTGATGCACTTAAAGGACAAGAACATCGGTGTCTTGATTACCGATCACAACGTGTATGAAACACTTTCAATCACGGACCGGTCGTATTTGTTGTCGGAGGGAAAAATATTGAAATCAGGCACATCGGAGTTCCTGGCCAACGATGAAGAAGCGAGAAAGATCTATTTGGGATCGCAATTTCGTTTGGACCGTTATGCGGAAGTCAGGGAATAGAGGCACGGTATGATTCAAATAACCCAGAGACTGCTCCTGCAGCAGAAACAAAGTCCCCAACAGGTTCTTCTGTCAACTCTTCTTCAGCTTCCGGTACTTCGCCTGGAACAGCGGATAAAGCAGGAACTGGAAATCAACCCTCTTCTGGAAATGGAGCTTGAACAAGAGCAGGAATTGGAAATGCAGGAGCCACAAACCGAAGAGGAAGAGGAGGAAGAAGAGGAGGAAAAGGAAGAAGAGAAAGAGATCGAAGAAGAAGAGATTGACTGGGACAGTATTCTCAATGATGAAGACAATTATGAAATCAAACAGCCGAGGGAACACCGTGAAGACGATATGGAACGACCCGAGCCGGCTCCGGTAACCCTTCTCGATCATCTGTTTGAGCAGCTTCACCTGGCTCCTTTCGATGAAAGACAAGCCGCGATCGGAGAGTACATCCTTTGGTGTCTGGATGATGACGGATATCTTGCCTGTGATATCGATACCATTGCCGAACAGTTCGATGCAACTCAAGAAGAGGTCGAGACCGTGCTGTGCGTCATTCAGCGTTTCGATCCGGTTGGTATCGGTGCCAGAGATCTTCAGGAATGTCTGACCATTCAGCTGCTCGAACAGGAGCCGAGAAATGAACTGGCGATTCGAATGCTGACAGAGTGTTTCGACGATTTTTCCAATAAAAGATATGAGAAGATATCCAAGAAACTGGGGATTCCCCTTGAAACCGTGAAGCGACTCATGGATTCGGTGGCCAGATTGAACCCCAAACCGGGAGAAAGATACATCTCGGAAGCCGAGAATTATATTATTCCGGATATTATTGTCGAGAAACAGGATGGCAAGTTCCAAATTACACTCAATGACTGGAATATTCCCAGACTCAGGATCAATGAATCATACAAACAGTTACTCAAGGACAAAACCCATGTAACCAAAGAGACGAGAGACTATATTCGCCAGCGTCTCGAATCGGCACGATGGCTTATCAACTCCATCTATCAGCGCCGATCGACTATTCTCAGGGTGATGGAGTCGATCCTCAAACATCAGAGAGGTTTTTTTGAGAAAGGGAAAGAAGCCCTGAAACCCATGATACTGAAAGACGTGGCGGATGATGTCGATCTGGATATCTCCACAGTGAGCCGGGTGACCAACGGAAAGTATGTACAGACCGATTTCGGTGTTTTTGAGCTGAAATATTTCTTCAGTGAACGTCTCGAAACGGAGTCCGGTGAAGATGTGTCGAATAAAATCATCAAAGCGAGAATCAAGGAGATTATCGAGAAGGAAAACACTCGAAAACCCTTGAACGATCAGACCATTTCAGAGATGCTGCACAAGGAAGGATTTCGTGTCGCCCGGCGCACGGTGGCCAAATACCGGGAACAGATGATGATTCCCGTGGCACGTTTGAGGCGGCAAATTTAACAGAACCGCAGAGAAAACATTTTATGGGAAAGGAGGGGCTATATGGCTTTTAAGCGAACCATCCGTTTGGGTGGAGAGGAGGTTCAAATTCCGGCTCAAATTACTCCGAAAACATTGCTCGCTGCAGGCGCAGTCATATTGTTTTTAATCTTCCTGGCTTCCTCGTTGTATTCAGTCGGACCCGACGAACAGGCGGTTGTTCAGCGATTCGGAAAATTTGTGCGGACCACGGAACCCGGACTGCATATGAAGCTTCCTCTGGGAATCGAGACCGCGACCAGGGTCAAGGTCAAATATGTATTCAAAGAGGAGTTTGGATTCAGAACCCTGCGCGCCGGAGTCCGTACCGTCTATTCGGCTCGGGAATATCAGGATGAATCGCTGATGCTGACCGGTGATCTGAATCTCGCCGTCGTTGAATGGATCATTCAATATCGCATCAAGGATGCCCGGCACTTTCTGTTCAACGTGCGGAATCCCGAAGAAACGCTGCGCACGATCACGGAATCCGTGGTTCGAAGCGTTGTGGGAGACCGAAGCGTGTCGGAAGTGCTTACGACCGGCCGCATGGAGATCGATCAGGAGATCGAACAAAGTCTTCAAACGGTTCTGGACGAATACGAATCGGGTATTCGTGTCGGTACCGTCAAACTTCAGGATGTCAACCCGCCTGAAATCGTAAAGCCCGCATTCAACGATGTCAATGAGGCCAAACAGGAAAAGGAACGAATCATCAATCAGGCCTGGGAATCCTACAATCAGGCTGTCCCATTGGCTGAAGGGGAGGCTAAGAAACAGATCGAGAGTGCCGAGGGCTATTTTCTAAACCGTATCAACAGGGCCAGGGGGGACGCGGCCAATTATATTTCGGTTTGGGACGCTTACCGCCAGTCCAGGGATGTTACGCGGCGCAGACTGTATCTCGAAACGATGAACCGCATTCTTCCGAAGATCGGCAAAAAATACATTCTCGATGAGAACCAGCAGAATGTGCTCCCGTTTCTGCCCCTGGAGAAAGGAGGATTGCGATGAAAGCCAGAATGACGATTCCCGTAATCGCCGCTCTGATCATATTAATTACTTTGAGCAGCGGTCTTTATATCGTGGATGAAGTGCAGCAGGTCATCATAACCCGTTTTGGAAAACCGGTGGGACAGCCGGTGGTTGAGGCGGGGCTTCACTGGAAAACACCCTTTATCGAAAAAACGCATTATTTTGATAAACGAATCCTGGCCTGGGACGGCGATCCCAACCAGATTCCGACCAAGGACAAAAAATATATCTGGATCGATATGACGGCGCGCTGGCAAATTAAAGATCCTCTGCTGTTTCTGCAGACCGTGGGCAATGAAACCGGCGCGCACAGCCGTCTGGATGATATTGTCGACGCCGTGACGAGAGATTACGTGTCCGATAATATTCTCTTTGAACTCGTTCGCAATTCAAACCGGGAACTCGATTTCAGCGACATGGAGCTTTTGGTTGATTCCACAGTGGTCGCGGAAACGGTTGAAACCGGCCGGGCGAAAATTGTTACCGAAATACTGAATGAAGCGAGAAAAATTGTCGCGCAATACGGCATTGATCTGGTCGATGTGCGGATCAAACGCATCAACTATGTGGAGGAGGTCCGCAAGAGGGTCTATGAGCGGATGATATCGGAGAGAAAACGTATTGCCGAACGGTACAGGTCGGAAGGACAGGGACAGAGAGCCGAAATCGAGGGCAAACGCGAACGGGAGCTTCAGAGAATACGGTCCGAAGCGTATCAGAAGGCCCGGGAGATACACGGCCGTGCCGACGCGGAAGCCACTAGAATCTACGCGGAAGCGTATAACCGGGATCCCGAATTTTATTCGTTTTTAAAGACACTTCAAACTTATGAAGAGACGGTCGACAGCACAACCGTGATTCTGTTGACCACAAAAAGCGAGTATTTCAAATACCTGAAAGGGATCAAATAGATGGCTTGGCCGACTTTCCATGCCACGACCATTCTGGGAATCCGAAAAGGCAGTCAAGTCGCTTTGGGAGGGGACGGTCAGGTTACCCTGGATGATATGGTCATGAAAGAGCGGGCCAAAAAGGTGCGGAGACTGTATAATGATACCATTTTGGCAGGATTCGCCGGAGCCGCGGCGGATGCTTTTACGTTGATGGATAAATTTGAGAAAATGGTGGAGCAATATCACGGCAATCTCTACCGTTCCGCGGTTGAACTGGCCAAGGAATGGAGAACGGACAAATATTTGCGTCAGTTGGAGGCACTTCTGGCCGTGGCGGATAAAAAGAGCACACTGATCATCAGCGGGACAGGTGATATCATCGAACCCGACGATCATATTGTCGCGATCGGATCCGGCGGCTCCTACGCGCTCGCCGCCGCAAGGGCCCTGGCCAAACATTCGACACTGACAGCGGCTCAGATCGTGAAAGAATCCCTTTTGATCGCATCCGGAATCTGTATTTATACCAACCATCATATTGTGATTGAGGAGCTTTGATGCCAATAGAAACCCACGCGGCGAATATCAATCAATTGACACCCAGGCAGATCGTTGTCGAGCTGGATAAATACATCATCGGTCAGGACAAGGCGAAAAAGATGGTGGCCATCGCCCTGCGAAACCGCTGGAGAAGGCAGCAGGTCGATGAGGATCTCAGAGATGAAATCATGCCCAACAATATCATTTTGATCGGACCTACCGGAGTCGGCAAGACGGAAATTGCGCGGCGTCTGGCCCGGCTGGCCGAAGCGCCTTTCATCAAAGTGGAAGCTTCAAAATTCACAGAAGTGGGATATGTGGGCCGTGACGTGGAATCCATCATACGCGACCTGACGGATCTCTCCGTTTCGATGATCAAATCCGAATGGCGGAGACGGGTCGAGAGTGAGGCGAAGGATCATGTTGAAGAACGCCTCCTCGATTTGCTGTATCCGGAATATCCGGTTCAACAGCCGACCCAGGAACAATCCGGATTCGTCACCGCGGACGGAAGGATCTCTTCCCAAAACCTGGAGGAAGAAGACAGACGAAAAAGAACCCGGGACAAACTCAGACAGCAGCTTGCTGAGGGGAAACTGGAGGAACGGGAAGTGGAGATCAGCGTGGTCCAGGACAGCCATCCCATGCTGCAGATTTTTTCACCTGTCGGCATTGAAGAGATGGGGATGAACATACAGGATCTGTTCGGGGGCATGATGCCCAAAAAGCGCAAGAAACAAAAAATGAAAATCAAAGAAGCGCGCCAGGTTCTTTTGGGAGAAGAGGTTCAGAAGCTGATCGATATGGACAAGGTGATCAAGGAGGCGATTCGCCGGGTGGAGCAGTCCGGGATCGTGTTTCTGGATGAGATCGACAAGATCGCCGGGGCGGAAAACGGAGGAAATATCGATGTTTCCAGAGAAGGAGTACAGCGTGATATACTTCCTGTGGTCGAAGGAACCAATGTCGTCACGAAATACGGCATGGTCAAAACAGATCACATTCTGTTTATCGCCTCGGGAGCATTTCATGTCTCCAAACCTTCTGATTTGATCCCGGAACTTCAAGGCCGTTTTCCCATTCGGGTCGAACTAAACAGCCTGAATACCGATGATTTTATTCGTATCCTGACAGAGCCGGAAAACGCCCTGATCAAGCAGATGACGGCCCTGCTGAAGACAGAACAGGTCAGAGTGACATTTACTCATGGCGCCATCGAGCAGATCGCCCGTATCGCCACGGAGGTCAATGACAGGGCGGAGAATATCGGAGCACGGCGATTGCAGACAATCATGAGCAATCTTCTTGAAGACGTTCTTTATGAGGTGCCTGATCCGTCCATCCGGTCCATTCGGGTCACCGCGCGGGATGTGAGAGAGCGGCTTAAAGATATTATCGAAGATGAGGATCTCGCAAAATACATTCTTTAACCAATCAGAACCAGGAGGAGATGTGAAAAAAGATTTCTTAACCATCACTGACTGCACCAGAGATGAGATCTATGATCTCTTTGAACTGGCCCTCGATTTGAAAAAGAAGTTGAAAAAGGGTAAAAGAAAAGCGATTTTAAAAGATAAGACACTGGCCATGGTTTTTCAAAAACCGTCGGCCAGAACACGTGTCTCTTTTGAGACCGGTATGTTCCAGCTTGGGGGGCATGCCCTGTATCTCAGCCCGAATGATATCGGCATCGGCAAACGGGAATCCGTGGCCGATATTGCACGCGTCCTGTCGCGGTATAATGACGGGATTATGGCACGCCTGTTTGGCCATGAGCTGATTCTGGAACTGGCTGAATACGCATCGGTCCCCGTTATTAACGGATTAACGGATCTCTATCATCCATGCCAGGTGATGGGCGATATGCTGACCATTTTAGAGCATCGGGGTCATTTTGATGGACTCAAAGTGACCTATATCGGCGATGGAAACAATCTGGCCAATTCATGGATCAACATGGCGTCCCGAATTCCCATGAGCCTGACGCTGTCAGTGCCTGAGGGGTACAATCCCGATGCCGCAACTTTGCAGGAGGGACAAAAATCCGGTATCAGTTCCATCGAGATCGAACGGGATCCCATGATCGCGGTCCGGGAAGCGGATATTATCTATACCGACGTCTGGGCCAGCATGGGACAAGAGAAAGAAGCGGAAAAACGAAAAAAAGTATTCCGGAAATATCAGGTCAACGAAAACCTGGTCAATGAGGCGGGGGCGGATGTCAAAGTCATGCATTGTCTGCCCGCGCACCGGGGTGATGAGATCACAGACGCTGTCATGGACGGTCCGCGTGCCATTGTTTTCGATGAAGCGGAAAACCGTATGCATATTCAGAAAGCGATTATGGTCCGACTGATGAGCAATGCCTGATGTCTCTGGATGTGTTAAATTATCAGGAACATCATTCGAGGGTCTGGGATCAATTTGTCGATAAATCGGGAAACGGAACGATTTTTCATACTCGACGATTTCTAAATTACCATCCAGGCGGCCGGTTTCAGGATCATTCTCTGATTTTTCAGAACGGCAGTACCCTTTTGGCGGTTATTCCGGCCGCTTTGACAGAAGAGGAAAAATGCCTCCACTCTCATCCAGGAGCCAGCTACGGAGGGTTTGTCTGCAGACGCAATCTGTCATTGCAGGACGCCTTTCATCTGACGGAGGCTCTGCTGGATTATGGCCGTACGGTAAAACTGAAAACCATTCGAATGACACTGCCTCCCGCCATTTATCACGAACAAATCAATAACCATGCGGAGTTTGCACTGATCAGGCGGGGATTCAGATATCAGAAACGAGAGTTGTCCAGTGTGGTTTTCCTGGGCGGTGAAAATTTTATACTCGACGGCTTTAAACCGGAAGCAAGAACAGCCACACGGCGTGCCGTGAAAACCGGTGTTCAGATTAAAATCACCCATAATTTTGATGCGTTCTATTCGATATTGCAGAATAATTTGGCCATGCGTCATCAGGTCACTCCAACGCATACGCTGGAGGAACTGAAAAAGCTGTACCGGCTCTTCCCCCGGCGTATTATGCAATTTGAATCGAGCATCCATGATCGGATCATTGCGGGCGTAACCCTTTTCATCTGCAACCGGAAAGTGATCCTGGCTTTCTATATCAGTCACGACACAGACTATCAGCGTTATCGTCCGGTGAATCTGATTTTTTATGAAATCATGAAATGGGGAAGAGAGCACGGGTACCGGTTTCTCGATTTTGGAATATTTACCGTAAACGGGAACCCCAATTGGGGGCTTGCCAAATTTAAGGAAAGTTTCGGAGCTCGCGGGGTTTTTCGCGATACTCTGATCTATGAATACGGAGACTGACTGAAATGAAATGGTTCAACCGGATGATTGTCGCCGTTCTTCCCATTTTTCCCAAATCGTTCATCTGGCTTTTTTCCTGCCGCTATGTCGCAGGAATCACTTTGAAGGACGCCTTGTCAAAGGTGGAAACGCTCAATCGGGAGGGCTGCCGCGCCACAATCGATGTTCTGGGAGAAGACATTGAAACACTCGAAGAAGCGGACCGATCCAGGGAGGAATCGATTCAGGTTCTGGAGGCGATTCACAGTCATCGGCTTGATGCCGGTCTTTCGGTAAAGCTGACCTCTCTGGGATTGCGTATTGATCGTGACAGATGTTTCGAAAACATGCGGTGTATTCTGCAACGGGCAAAGGCATTGAATGTTTTTGTCCGCATTGATATGGAAGACGCAACCACGACGGATTCAACATTGGAAATCTACCGTTCTTTGCGCCGCGAATTTTCCAATGCAGGGGCCGTTATCCAGTCCTGTTTGAAAAGAAGTGAAACGGACGTGCATGAACTGATGAAAGACGGTATCGCCAATTTGCGCATTTGCAAGGGAATCTATAATGAATCACCGGAGATAGCATTTAAGAAAAGAGAAACCGTCCGCCGGCAGTATATGATGTTGACCGAAATGCTTTTACGGGATCGATGTTTCGTGGGTATCGCGACTCATGATAAGAAATTAATTGACCGTTCCCTGAGTTTGATCGAGTCTCTTCAGTGCAGGAAATCCGATTATGAATTCCAGATGCTGCTGGGTGTGACGGAGAAAATGCGCGGCGTGCTCATCGATTCAGGGCACGCGCTGCGAGTCTATGTTCCTTTTGGCCGGCACTGGTACGCCTACTCCATGCGGCGTCTCAGGGAAAATCCCGGGATGGCCGGCCATATCCTGAAAAACCTTTTTATTCGCGGGTAATTCAATGAGCAAAAAAGATCTGTATGTGGCATCGCTTCGTGAAATCGATATCCGTCTGGAAAAAGGCGGAGATCTGATAGCCGATCTGGGCAATATCGCCGCCGTATTGAAGAAAAGGCTGAACTATTTCTGGATCGGAACCTATTTCGTCCGCAGGGATCACCTGGTTCTGGGCCCCTTTCAGGGCACGCCGGCCTGTGTTTTTCTGCCCCGCGAGAAAGGCGTATGCGCGTCATGCGCCAGGCAGAAAAGAACAATTATTGTTCCTGATGTCCACCGGTATGAAGGACACATTGCCTGTGATCAACATTCCCAATCCGAGATTGTCATACCCCTTCTGGATAATCAGAAACGTATAAGAGGCGTTCTGGATCTGGATCACAGCGAGCTGAATGCTTTTGACGAAACAGACCAAAAGTATTTGGAGCAGCTTTCCGTCCGCATTCGATCCCTGTGGCGGGAAGAACCGTTGAACTGACGGGACGTGCCGCGGCACGAAGAGATGAAACCGTATGATTAAAAGTATTGATCCCGATAATCTTTGATCTTCGCGTTCTCCACGAGGTCATTATACCAGGCGGAGTAAACTTTCTGCATCTTTTCCTGCTGCAGTTGTGACTTCAGATCATCCATCTGCGCTTCGATGACCGCATCGTCCGTAATTTGCCGGTCGATCGCCTTGATGAGATAATAACCCCTTTCGCCGCTGACCGGAGGACTGATCTCATTGATTCCCAATTTAAAAGCGGTTCCGATAAACACGGGATCGCGGCTGGCAATGGTGACGTAATCCTGCATGGTAAACCAGTCCGTCTGATGTATCTTCAGCCTGTTATCCTCGGCCAGGCGTTCGAAATCCGACGAAACAGTCATCTGTTCTCTTAAAGACCGGCAGCTTTCCCCGGCAAGTTCCATCCTTTTTTCTCTCTGGAGCAGCGTCTCAATATTCGATCGGACCTCTTCCAGGGGGCGATAATACGCTTTCTCAATGTCCAGTATACGGAAAACAAGCAGATTTTCCTGCCAGTAAACGGGCTCGCTGATCCATCCCTTTCGTTCATTGAATGCGAGAAAATTAATGCGGGAGGCAAAACCAAGGCTTTGGATAAACGCGCCGCGTGAAAAATACTCGGTCTCTTCGTAAGCAAGCCCTTCCTGTTCCGCCAGAGTCTTCAGGTCAACGGATTTACGGTTCTTTGCCAGCTGGTGAAACATTTCCGCAGTTCGGTTCATTGCCTCCCAGGTTTCATTACTGGGCTTTATTTTAAGCAGAAGATGGCTGGCGCGAATCTGTTCTTCATTGTTTTCTGTTTTTCTGGCCGTGACCTTGATCAGATGGTACCCGAAGTTGGTCAGGACCGGACCGGTAATTTCACCGAAAGGGGCGGAGAAAGCGGCTTCTTCAAAGGCAGGAGCCATGGTTCCGCGACTGAAGAAACCAAGATCTCCACCCTGAGGGGCGCTTCCTTCATCTTCAGAATAATCACGGCACATTTCTTCAAAAGGTTCTCCGCGTTCAATCAGAGTCCGGATCTCATTGATATCCTGCAATGTCTGCAGGGTATCCTGCCGGGAAGGCCGGTTTTCAAAAACCACGAAGCCGATCTTGCGTTTTTCACCGACATGAAAGTCTTCTCTGTTTGTCTTGTAATATCTGATTATTTGATCGTCAGTAATCGAGATGCCTTCCAGGGATTCCTTCGCAGGATCGAAAAAGAGAAAATGGACTTTCACCTTGTCATTTTTCATTCGGTAATACTCTTTGACTTCATGATCGGTGAGGCGAACCGTTGTGAGAATGCGCTGCTGAAGTTTTTGTGCCGGCAGTACGCTGGCGAAATAATGCACAATGGGTGCGGTAAAGGCGTCCTGATTTCTGGGATCACTCAACGCCTGATGGTATTTGCTGATATCGAAACGTCCGTCGGTCATAAGCTGTTCATTGGAACGAAGAAATTCGGGAGGGTTCTGTCTGACATGAAAACGAATCTCTTCAACCGTGGCATGGATACCCAGTCTCTCGATTTCCTGTGTAAAAAGAACGTTCTGAATCATGGACTGCCAGACATTTTGCCGTATGGCGTTCAACCGGTATTCCGGAATCTCGTTTTCGCCGATTTCATCTTTCACGGACTGAAGTTCCTGGTTGATGTTTTGAGCAAACTGCTGGTACAGAATTTTATGCCCGTTTACCTCACCGATAATACCCCGTTCGGCTTCATGACCCTTTCCGCCGAAGCCTCCCATTCCCCAGCTGAAAACAATGGTCGCCACAAATGCCAGGGCGGTGATAATGATAATATGTTTCATGTAATTACGCAATGTCTGCATCATAACGGGAAGTTCTCCTCTTATTCAAAGCGGTTGAAATGATGACTATGCAATCTTGACCTCAAACTTAAAATATAACACGTTGTCACTCCAAAATCAAGGTAAAATTCGGATGTCCATTTCCTGTTTCATTCCCGGATCAATTTGACCGGAATCCGGCTTTCATTTCAGCGAATGATCCAACCTTGACTTTATACCCAATTGGTTGTATATTGAGTCCGGTTGAACGGGGAAATGCATGCCGAATTTTCAATTGATCTCAAATTTCAGCCCGAGAGGAGACCAGCCGCGTGCGATCAAGGCTCTGGTCAAAGGTTTGAGACAGAATAAACGTTTTCAGGTCCTGCTTGGGGTGACCGGTTCCGGGAAAACATACACCATGGCGGGAGTTATCGAAGAACTCAACAAGCCGACCCTGATTATTTCTCACAATAAAACACTGGCCGCACAACTTTATGGCGAGTTTAAATCATTTTTTCCGAAGAATGCGGTGGAATATTTTATCAGTTACTACGATTATTATCAGCCGGAAGCCTATATTCCTACAACCGATACCTATATTGAGAAAGACACTTCCATCAACGAGGAGATCGAGCGTCTCAGGCTGAAAGCGACCAGTTCCTTGATGGTTCGAAGCGATGTCATTATCGTCGCTTCCGTTTCCTGTATCTATGGGTTGGGGTCGCCCCAGGATTTTCGCGAATTGTTTCTTTTACTGAAGACCGGTGATAAAGTACGGAGAGATAAGATTCTTCGAATGCTTGTGGATATTCATTACACCCGCAATGACATCGATTTTCACCGGGGAACTTTTCGGGTTCGGGGCGATGTGATTGATATCTACCCAGCCTATGAAGAACATGCCGTTCGCGTCGAACTGTGGGGGGATACGGTTGAAAAGATATCCATTATCAATCCCCTGACCGGAAAGAGTGATCATGAATTGGAATGCGCGGGGATCTATCCGGCCAAGCATTTTGTCACAACTCCGGATAAACTGAATTCAGCCGTTCAATCGATCCAGGCAGAATTAAAGGAACAGCTGAGAAGGCTGCACGAACAGAACAAATTGCTCGAAGCTCAGCGACTGGAATCCAGGACTCATTATGATCTTGAGATGCTTCGTGAGGTGGGTTATTGCAGCGGCATTGAAAACTATTCCCGCCATTTGACCGGAAGAAAAGAGGGCGAAAGCCCGGCTTGTCTGATCGATTATTTCCCGGATGAATTTCTCATGATCATCGATGAATCCCACGCCACCATTCCTCAAATAAGGGCCATGTACAATGGAGACAGGGCTCGAAAAGAGACCCTTGTGGAACACGGATTCCGTCTTCCTTCGGCACTGGATAATCGGCCATTGAAGTTTGAAGAATTCGAGAAAAAAATCCACCGTGCGGTATTTGTTTCGGCTACACCAGCCGAATATGAAATGGAAAAAACCAAAGGAGAGATTGTCGAACAGGTCATTCGGCCCACGGGATTAATGGATCCGGAAGTCCAGGTTCGTCCGACAAAATCGCAAATCGATGATCTGGTTGCTGAAATTCGAAGAAGGACGGTTGAAAGGGAACGGGTACTGGTTACCACCCTGACAAAGCGCATGGCTGAAGATCTGACGGATTATCTGAACAATCTCGGTTTACGAGTCCGGTATCTCCATTCAGAGATCGACGCGCTTGACCGTGTCGAGATTCTGAGGGGGCTGCGATTGGCCGAATTTGATATTCTTGTGGGTATCAATCTGCTTCGCGAAGGTCTGGATCTTCCGGAAGTCAGTCTGGTTGCCATTCTCGATGCGGACAAGGAAGGATTCCTGCGTTCGGAACGATCCCTGATGCAAACGGCCGGACGGGCCGCCAGGAATGTCAATGGCATGGTCATCCTGTACGCAGACAGGATTACGGAAGCCATCCGTTTTCTGCAGCAAGAGACCGAACGAAGACGAAGGATACAGGCGGAATACAATCAGAAACACGGAATAAAACCCGAAACCGTCTATAAAACAGCGGATGAAGTTATGGCGGCTACCGCCGTGGCGGATGCCCGGGTTCATTACGAGCCGCTGGCGGCCGAGTATGGTTCGCTGTCCGCCCTGGAAAAGGAAGAGATTGTCGAGGCAATGGGCATGGAGATGCTGGCCGCGGCCGAGAATCTTGAATTCGAGAAAGCCGCGCACCTTCGCGATGAGATTGCGAAGCTTCAGGGAAAACAGCCTGTGCATGCAAGGCGAAAAGGGAGGATCCAATGAAAGTGCTGGTGGTAGGCAGCGGAGGACGGGAACATGCCCTGGTCTGGAAAATCCGTCAGAGTCCTCTGGTTAAGAAAGTTTTCGCCGCCCCCGGGAACGGCGGAATCCGGACTCTGGCCGAATGTGTGGATATTTCCGTCACGGACAGCAAAGGGTTGATCCAGTTTGCCAGGAAACATCAAATTGATTTAACGGTCGTCGGCCCGGAATTGCCTTTGACACAGGGCATCGTCGATCTGTTCACAAGGGAAGGATACCCGATATTCGGGCCCGCTCGAAAGGCGGCTCAACTGGAAGGGTCCAAAGCGTTTGCCAAGGATCTGATGCTTCGATGCCGTATACCGACAGCCGATTTTCGAGTGTACAATGATGTCCACAAGGCTGTAGAGGCGATTCAGGAAATCCATTATCCCACGGTCATTAAAGCCGATGGACTGGCAGCCGGAAAGGGTGTTCTGATCTGCCGAAACCGAAAAGAAGCCTATGACGGGCTCGAACAGATACTGCGTCAAAAGGTATTTGGTGACGCGGGCAATCAGGTGGTCATCGAGGAATATTTGCAGGGCGAAGAAGTTTCCGTGCTCGCGGTGACGGATGGAGAACGATTTGTTATTCTTCCACCGGCCCAGGATCACAAGCCTGTCTTCGAAGGAGATACCGGCCCCAACACCGGTGGCATGGGTGCCTATGCGCCGGCACCGGTGATGACGGAAAAAATGATCAAAATCGTCAACGAGAAAATCATCAAGCGGGCGATAACGGGGCTGACAGAACAGGGGATTCGCTATCGGGGTGTTCTCTACGCCGGCCTGATGATGACCTCTGCCGGCCCTAAAGTTCTGGAATTCAATTGTCGGTTCGGTGATCCGGAGACACAGGCCATTCTTCCACTGCTGAACAGCGATATTGTCGAGCTGATGTTTGAGTCACTGGAAGGCCGCATCGGTTCAACAATACCCGATATGAAAAAGGGAGGGGCGGTTTGTGTGGTGATGGCTTCCGGAGGATATCCCGGATCCTATGAAAAAGGAAAAGTGATCCACGGTCTGGATCGGATTCCTGGCGAAGTGATGGTGTTTCATGCGGGTACACAGTACAGGGGGAATCAGATAGTCACTTCAGGGGGGAGGGTTCTGGGAGTCACCGCTTGGGGGGATGATATATCCAAGGCCGTCAAAACAGCCTATGATGGCGTCAATCAAATAACCTTTGACGGAGCCTATTACCGAAGAGACATCGGATATCGCGCACTGAGAAGAGATAACAGCAGGGGCCCCGGAGAGAGGCCCCTGTCGTAAGCCGGCGTTCGAAGCAAATAGTTATATATAGAGATACCGTTTCACTTTATTGGTTGGTGTCATTTCAAAGGGTTCAGGCTGTTCGATAATTTTAGAAATAGCCGAGAAGCCGGGCAGCTGCTCATTCGTTTTCTTGCGGATTTCTTCCAGCAACTGCTCCTTGAAAGACTCCAGGTTTTCCGTTGTTATCCCCGCTTTCTCCGCTTCCTGATCGATCATGTCCGCGTCCATATAGGATTTCGCCGTCAATTTTCCCTGAGATTCATAAACAATAACCTGCTGAATATACGGGTTCTGCAGCATCAACTGTTCAATAATTTCTGGATAGATGTTCTCGCCGGATGATCCGATAATCACGTTTTTTGAACGGCCCTTGATAAACAGGTATCCGTCGCTGTCGAGGAACCCCAGATCACCGGTCCGCAGCCATTCACCATCAATGAAAACCTCTTCGGTGGCTTTGGGATTCTTGTAATAACCCTGCATGACCATGGGTCCTTTGACGATGATTTCACCGATGCCGGTTTCCGGATTCGGATTGTGAATTTTTATTTCCAGGTTGGGTATGGGCTGGCCGCAGGAACCGACTTTTACATGGCCGAAGGGGTTGATCGTCATAATGGGTGATGTTTCGGTCATTCCGTAACCGGTCGAGTAACTGATACCGGCATCCCGAAGAAATATTTCCACATCTTCATTCAGGGAAGCCCCGCCAAACATAAAGAATCGAAGGGCGCCGCCCAGAGATTGAACCAGCTTGCGGCCTGCGGCCTTGTTCAGCAGCCGTCTGAAAAAGGGAATGTGGTAGAGGGCCCAGATTGCTTTTTTGCTCTGAAGTTGCGGAACAATCTTCTTTCGGTATATTTTGTCAACCACCAGGGGAACAGTCAATACCCCTGTAGGTTTGACCGTTTCCATGCCGGCAAGCAGCTTTTGGGGTGTCGGAAGTCCTTTTAAGTAGTAGATGCTCACTCCAACGGCCAGCGGACAGAGCATGCCTCCCGTGGCTTCAAAAGTGTGTGCCAGCGGAAGAATGGACAGGAAACGGTCTTCATGCGTGATCGGAAATTTTTCAATACTGAAAATCACATCGGAAACGATATTATAATGGCTCAGCATGACACCTTTGGAATTTCCCGTCGTGCCGGATGTATAGATAATCACAGCCAGATCTTCCGGCTGAGGGCCCGGCAGCTCCTTGAGTATGTCTTGATGGTCGGGTTTTTTACCGGTACGTTTGTGAATCAGCTGAATGGTTTTTTCCAGCCAATTAGAATGGCTTGATTGCAGCTCTTCAAGAGAGAAATCTTCCAGAGAGTAGATGGAGTGAAGAGAAGATTTCTCCATGCCTTCAATCTTGGTTCGAAGTTTGGAAGCGATAAACAGGGCCACGCATTCGCTGTTTCGAAGGATATGACGGGTGTCCGCGTCCGGAAAACCGGTCAGGATGGGAACCGCCACGGCGCCGATAAAAGCAACCGCCAGATAGGCGATGACCCAGTTGGGACAGTTTTCACCCAGAATGCCGATCCGGTCACCTTTCTGAATGTTTCTCGAGATCAGATCCGCTGCGAGTTTTTGAACCTCCGCGTGCACTTCATTGTAGGTTTTGGGCGATTCTCCTGCAAAGGCAATTGCAGGGAGGTTGCCGTAATGGGAAAAACTTCGTTCCATCAAGGCTCTGATCGTCCAGGTTTCCAGTTCAATAATCATGGATCATTCCTTTCTTGTGTGTCTGTGAGTGCGGAACAGTATCAGATCTCCGTCTTCGACGAGGTATTGTTTCCCATGAATCCGGACCAGACCGGAATCGTGAAGAGCTTTTATGGATCCATGCTCTTTCAATTCATCGATTTTTATTACCTCAGCCTTGACAAAGAAGTCTTCGAAATCACTGTGTACTTTGCCGGCTGCCTCACGGACGGTGGTGCCTGATCGAACGGTCCACGCCCGGGCTTCATTTTCATTGGCGGTAAAAAATGTAATCAGATTCAGCGCCTTATATCCGGCAACAACGAGTTTATTGATCCCCGCGGATTCAAGACCCATTGCATTGACAAAGTCCATTCTCTCTGATTCGGGCAGTTCGGATATTTCCGATTGAATCTTGCCGCAAATCGTGATTATTGGATCCGCTTTCAAAGTGTCATGGAAACCAGTAAAACGCGAATCCGACTCCTGACCGGGCTCCTGTATGTTGGCGATGATGAGAACGGGTTTAAAGGTAATCAGATTCAGCCGGCGGCATATCTCCTGCCCGGTTTCCGTTAGATCAAGTTTTCTCACCTCAATTTTTTCTTTAAGTTTTGTCTCGATCGACTCCAGCTCTTCGGCTTCCTGCCGGAGTTCGGCGATTCCTGCGCGCGAGGACTTTCTCGCTTTCTCAAGAGCCGATTGAACCGTTTCAAGATCTTTGAGAATCAATTCATGTGTCACAATTTCATTGTCCCGCACAGGGTCAATGTTTCCATAGGGATGAGAAACGTTTTTGTCTTCAAAGAAGCGGATAATATAGGCAATGAGATCCATTCCCTGTATATGGCTGAGGAACTGATTGCCGAGTCCTTCACCCTGGCTCGCGCCGCGGACCAATCCGGCTATGTCCACAAACTCCAGAGTTGCTGGCGTGGATTGACGTGAATGATAGAGTTCTTGAATCAAGGATAAACGATCATCTTTTAGAGGAACGATTCCTATATGAGGATCGATGGTACAGAATGGATAGGCCGATGCTTCCACACGCTGATAGGTTAATGCATTAAACACAGTTGATTTTCCGGCGTTGGGCAAACCGACCAGACCGCATTTAAAACCCATGATATCCCCGGTGAATTGAATATGCGGAAGGAAATGAACTTTGGCAATGTAAATGATTTGATTCTGATTGTCAAGAAAAAAGACTTTAAAAAATGAATTTGTACTTGACTTTGTGTCCCGAAAAGCGGATACTGAATAAGATTTATGAAGTATTGAAAATCGAGGGATTATTTCATGGTCGTTGGGGTCACAGGCGGTGTAGGCTCGGGAAAGAGTTCTTTTGCCGCAGAACTGAGCCGCTGCAACGGTTCGCTTATCGATGTGGACAAACTGGCCGCCCAAATTATCGAGGAAGTCCCTGAAGCCAGCGATCGTATCCGTTCATCGTTTGGAGATTTTGTTTTTAAAGAAGGGATTCTTCAAAGGGAAGAACTGGCTTCCATCGTCTTTTCCGATTCTCTTCAGCTCCGTCGCCTGAATGACATCATGTTTCCCCTGATTCGATCGGCTCTTATGCCGCTTCTGCTTCCTTATCGAAGTCCGGCCAAAGAACACGTTGTAGTTGATATGGCTGTTCTTATGGAGGCGGAACTGGATGATTGGTTTGATCTAATCGTTCTGGTGATTGCTCCGAGGGAAAAAAGACTGCATTGGCTGCAAAAAGACAGAAAATGGACCCTGAAAGATATATCACTTCGGATGGATTCACAGCTCAACGATGATCTTAAGGCAGGCAGGGCTCATGTGATCATTTATAATGATCGTTCTCTGAATGCTCTTCGGAAAAAAGCGCGTGATTTACACCGTTATTTATCCTGTAAAAACAGTCAAAACACTTGATTTGTTCATGGTAAATGATTATCTTTAGGCCGGAGGCGCCCCGGAAAATATCTATTGGCTGGAGCAAAGGATTTTCATGTATTGCATACTGATGGCCGGTGGTTCCGGTTCACGATTCTGGCCGCACAGCAGAAAGAAAAGATCCAAACAATTCCTTTCTCTTGTTGGAAAACAGACCCTGATTGAAAGCACGGTTCGCCGGTTTCTTCCGCTTACCTCACCCGATCATTTGTTTGTCGTTTCCAACATCGGCCAGAAATGTGAAATGGAAAAACAGCATCTTCCCGTCCCTTCTCAAAATATCATCTACGAACCCATAGGCAAGAACACGGCACCTTGCATCGGACTGGCCGCACTGTTTGTAGAGGCTCGTGATCCGGAAGCGATCATGGTTGTTTCTCCTGCGGATCATCTGATTCGGCAGGAAGATCGATTCCGAAAAACCGTTATGGCGGCAGTGAGCTTGGCCGGTCAAAAAGACGCTTTGGTAACCATTGGTATTCAGCCCGACCGTCCGGCAACCGGTTATGGGTATATACAAATCAAAGAGAATTTGGGAAAATTGAACGGCATCAGTTCGTTCAGTGTCCGTACTTTTGCTGAAAAACCCAATCTGGCGACTGCTGAAAGGTTCTTGAAAAGCGGTGATTTCTACTGGAACAGCGGAATATTCATCTTTAAAATATCCGTATTGTTAAAAGCGTTTGAAAAATATGCACCGGATTTATATGAAGCCTTGCTCACGCTCAAGAAAGTCATTGGAAACAATAATTATGAAGAAACTCTGGAGAAGGTGTACCGGCAGATACGGGGAATATCCATTGATTATGCGATTATGGAGAAAGCGGACAACGTTTTTCTCGTCAAAGGTGAATTCGAGTGGAATGATCTCGGAAGCTGGGAGCAGACCTATAAACTCAGTAAAAAAGATTCAGATGGAAATGCCATTCAAGGTGATGTGGTGACCATGGATTCCCGGAATTGCTATATTTCCACTTCCAGTGGTGTTATCGCCGTCATCGGAATGGAAGACATCATTATAGTTCAGGAAAAGGACGCTACTCTGATTTGCCGCAGGGATCGCGTCGAGGATGTCAAGAAAATTGTCGAGAGGTTTAAAAGAAAAAATCTTCAAAAATATTTGTAATGGTCATACAGAATAGCCTTTCCGTGGAAAGACAAATACTATGATTGATATTGATCTGGCCGATTATTTAAATGAAGATTATTTTATCCCCGATGTTGAAGCTTCAAGCCAGGAAGAGTTGCTGCAGAAGATGGTTGCGGTTTTGGTTGATTCCGGAAAGATCAAGAGCAGTTCGATCGTATTGCAGACTTTGCTGACACGGGAGAGCCTGGGAAGTACGGCTATTGGCAGGGGAATAGCCATACCTCATTGCCGGACTTTGGCAGTTGCAGAGGTGTTTATCGTAGCCGCCCTATCCCAAAAGGGTGTGGAATACAACGCTCCGGATAAAAAAAAGGTTCATCTGATATTTCTCATCCTCGCTCCGCCACAGGAAAAAGCGAACATATATCTGCCGATTTTGGGCAAACTGGTTGAAAGATTACGTGATGCAAAAAAACGAAAAACGCTGATGAATGCCAATGATTTCCGTTCCTTTATTCAGGCCATTCAGGAGGTGTGATTCCATTGACGAAAAATCAGTTGGAACTCTTGGTTTTATATCAGGACATCAGCATGATGCTTCTGGAAGCGGAACAGGAAGAAAAAAAAGCCGGATTTAAATTAAAGGGAAGAGAGAGTCTGGAAAAAGCAAGAGATGATTTGGGAAAAAGGATCGAAACCCGATTGCTTCGGACCTTTCAACGACTGAATACACGTTACATAAGAGTCATTGCCCCGGTTCAGGACGGCACCTGTTTGGGATGTTTCGCTCGCTTGCCCACTTCTTATGAAGCTTCCGGACGATCGGATCAGACAATTATGACATGCGAACAATGTGGAAGGATATTATACTGGATCGAATAACTTTTTTGGAACGTTATGCATAGATTACAGAAAAAGGCCTGGAGGGGATCCAGGCCTTTTTTCAAAGGGGAGAGGCGAGATGAGAATTGCACCAACACTATTTTCCATAACAAGAAACATGCCATTCTTCGATGTCATCATCGATGAAGACAGATAATATATTGATTAGATATAACTTAAGGATAGAATTGGATGTATCGGAATGCACATTATTCCAGGGATGTTAATAATCAGAATGTTAACAATAGTTTACAAATTATCGAGAAAAAACCATAGATGTAGTAGTATCAATGACTTGAAAATGTAACAAATATATAACAATTTGTTGCATGAGTTGTGTGCATATCAGGACAATTCAGGATTGCATTTCATAAATTCGATAGGTTTTATATATTTTTCCCCCAAGCATGCGGGCCGAACGGTTCATCATGGTATTATTCTCCAGAATCCATGACATCTCGCCTTTTATATATCCACGAGAAACGGCGTTTTTCCATGTATGGCCGTAAAGGGCTGCGTCGACTCCGGTTCGGCGGTATTCCGGCAGGACGCCGAGTATGATTATCCGCAATTGATTGATTTTTCGTGAGTAATGAAGCAGTTTGAAAATTCCGAGCGGGAAAAGACGTCCATTGAGATGAATAAGTGCCTGGTTCATGTCGGGAATGGACAGGGAGAAACCTGCTGGTTTACCGTGTATTTCAGCCATCAGAGCCAAATCAGGAACAACCACCTGTTTGAGATGTTTGGCAAGGTTAACAAATTCCTCTTCGGTCATGGGTACGAATCCGTAATTATTCGCCCAGGCCGAATTATAGACTTTCCAAATCATTCGAGCTTCCTGAAAAAAATGTTTCATATCAATTGGACGAATATTCACGCCCGGTTTTTTCGCAACCAATTCGGCGACACGAACCAGTTTAGGCGGCTGGGGTTTGGTTCCATCCAGTAAATAGGCGTATAAATCAACCGCTTTTTTCAATCCGTATTGATCTAAAAAGTGAACCAGATACTCCGGATTATAGGGCATCATGATAACGGGCGGTGAATCAAAAGCGTCGATGAGCAGGCCGCAGTCTTCGTTTTGCGAAGGATTCACCGGGCCTCGAAATTGTTTCATGCCCTGCTTTCGGACCCAATTTCTTGCCGCGTCCAGCAAAGCAGCCGCTGCTTCGTAATCATTTTCCACAGCCAGGAAACCAAAGAAACCGGTCTTTTCATGGTGAATCTGATTGTGGAGATCATCAACCAGGGCAGCTATGCGCCCTACAATTATGTTTCCACGGCGCGCCAGGAAAAAACGGCCCGAGGCATGGCTGAAAAAGGGATTGAGGTCGAAATCCAGCAGTTTCTTTTGATCGGAAATCAGCGGAGGCACCCAGAAGGGATGGTGACGGTACAGGTGGTATGGAAACATGACAAACTGTTTCCAATCCTTCTTCGATTGAACGTTAAAAATCTGAACGTTTTCAGAAGACATCGATTCCCTCATTCTTGTTTATGGAATAATTCCGAATTGCTTGCCCAATCGGGCGAAGATTTCCAGAATTTGATTTAGTTCATCTTCCGTGTGGGTGGCCATATAACTGGTCCGGATGATGGCTTCGCCGGGGGGGACCGCCGGGCTGATGGAGGGATTTGCGAAAATGCCGTTATCGAACAGAAGTTTCCAGAACATCAAGCAGTCTTCTTCCTTTCCGATCTTGATGGGAATAATGGGAGTCTCACTTTTTCCGGTGTCGAAACCCAGAGAGTCATAACCCCGTTTCATCTTTTGAGTGATTTTTCTCAACTGTTCGATACGTTCGGGTTCTGATTCAATTATATCCAGAGCGGCCAGAACCGTGGCAACCGAGGCCGGAGGGGCGCTGGCAGTGAAAATCAGAGAACGGGCATGGTGTTTGATATAGTGAATGACATCTTCATCTCCGGCGACGAAACCGCCCAGTGAAGCGAAGGATTTGCTGAAGGTTCCCATCTGAAGGTCAATTTGATCTTCGAGACCGAAATGTTCTCCGGTTCCCCTTCCGTGTTTTCCCAGAACACCCACGGAGTGGGCGTCATCTACGTACACGCGAGCATTGAATTGGTTTGCAAGCTTAACCAGTCCCGGAAGATTGACTATATCGCCTTCCATACTGAAAACACCGTCGGTGACAATCATTTTTCCGGCACTATGATTTTCATAATGCTTCAGGGCCCGGCACAGGTCTTCCATGTCATTGTGTTTGTATTTGACGATTTTACCGAAAGTCAGTCGCGTTCCATCGACGATCGAGGCGTGGTCTGCCCGGTCCGTAAATACGATGTCTTTCTTGCCGACCAGCGTGGATATGCAGCCCTGGTTGACATGATGACCGGTGCTGAAACAGAGAACCGCTTCGCGATTGAGAAAGCGTGCAAGCCGTTTTTCCAGCTCTTCGTGAATGTCCAGGGTCCCGTTCAGGAAACGGGATCCGGTACATCCGGTCCCGTATTTCCGAATAGCCGATATTCCGGCTTCAATGACTTTTGGATGGCCTGTTAAACCCAGATAGTTGTTGGATCCGATCATGATCATCGATTTTCCATTGATGATGACTTCAGAACCGGGGCCGGATTGGATTTGTTGAAAATAGGGGTAAATACCTGCGGCGATGGCTTCTTTGGCTCGAGTAAACTTGTGACATTTATCAAAAATATCCACAGAATTCTCCTTTCGGCTTTTCATCATAAGATTCAATTCTCGTTTCCAGAACAGGTATCAGCGAAAAGATTCGGGTGAAAAATTGAAATCCAGGAATATGAAACGTGGTCATGCTTAAAATGGCATCCAAAGAAGATACGGAAAGTCTTTCTGTTTGTCAACTGAAAAACAGAATCATGGATAAATGCTGTCGGGATTAACCTTACATTTCGGTTACCAGCGGGTTCGTAGAAATCGCGCGAAAAAAGGAATTAAAACAACATAGAGGAGATGGGGAAAAAAGGCAAAGGGATAATATCGAATCAGGTTTCGCTGTTCGAGATATGGTTTCCCGCGGCTCAGAAAAAACAGTTCCACTGCGATTTTCCCTGACAGAAGGATCGCAGTGCCGCATCGCAATGAGGGCATAAGAATGGATCCGGCAATCAGCAAAAGAATCCCTGAATAAAAGGCATACGTGAGACTCATGGCTGCGAGAAGCCTGGGAGGATAACGCAGATGTTTGGACGAAAAGCGCAGACGCTGTTTGATAAAGCGAAGGAGGGTGGAAGGAGGATTATTAAAGACCCGGGCATCCCGGGACAGGGCATAACGGACATGGAAGCCCCGCTCATATCGAAACCGGTGAAGGAGCAGATCATCGTCACCCGATATCATGCACCGTCCAGGACCGAATCCTCCGGTTGATATAAATCGCTTCCTCTTGTAGGCCAAATTGGCTCCATTGGCGGATATTGGATATCCACGCCCCAGAGAGGCGGCTCCGATACATCCCAGTACAAAATATTCAAGAGCCAAAAGACGATGAAAAAAAGAATCATACGGGCCGTCGGTTCGATAAGGCGCGTACCCGATCACCATGTCCGTGTCGGGAGCGAAACAGCCGGCCATAGCTTCCGCCCAGCGGGGACCGGGTATCGCATCGGCATCGGTTGTGAGAACGATTTCACCTGTCGCGGACTCAATTCCGCGGGTAATGGCGTATTTCTTGGGTGAGAATTCCTCATCGACATCTTTGATCGAAATCATGAAGGATCTGGCATGATGATTCACGAAGTTTTTCATGATCTTTTCCGTTCCGTCATTTGAACGGTCATTGACCAGAATGATTTCCAGCCGGTCGGACGGGTAAATTTGTCGTTCAAGACAGCTTAACAGAACCGGAAGATGACGTGCTTCATTATGAGCGGGTACAATAATGCTGAGAGATGGATAGTGCCGAATTAAAGACGGGCGCAATCGCCGGAAACCTCCGGAAAGCCAGGTGAGCAGTAAGGCATAAAAGAGGAAGAGCGCACCTGTGAAGAGAAATAGAATCATGGGATCCGTCATCAGGTTTGTAGGAGGAACCGCTATCAATATAGGACCTCTTCACTATTAAATCAAGAACAAATTCATCGTTGTTTCTTTAAAATCACTTTCGTATTATTATAGAAAGATATCTTTCGGCACGAGGAGCGAGGATGAAAGGGATATTGTGTTGCCTTATCATTCTGTTTTGCTTTACAGATACGGTGCTTCCCGGCGAAGCAGAAAAGAAAATTTGGATATTCTTTACAGACAAAGAGGTACCGGCTGCCGAACAGTGGAATCCTTTGCAGAATGGGATTCATCCGCTGGCAGTGGAGCGAAGATTAAAAAGGGGCAGTACCGGAAGCTGGGACAGCCGGGATATTCCGATCTATCAGCCTTATCTGAATGCCATCGAAAGGATGGGTTGTCAAGTGATTCAGAGATCACGATGGCTTAACGCGGTTACAGTGCGGTGTTCCGAATCCATCATATCCAGACTTCAATCTTTACCATTTGTAAGGACGATCCATCCTGTGCGAACCTGGAAACACAATCCCGAACCAGATCAACATCCTCGAAGCATTTCCAAATCTTCATCCCGTGTGGACGACCTTTACGGATACAGCGCGGTTCAGCTTGGTCAGATCCGGTTACCTGAAGTGCATGCCCTGGGGCTTACAGGCAAGGGTGTCCGTGTGGGGCTGCTCGATACAGGATTCAATACGAGAACACATATTGCGCTTTCCGATATACACATCTATACAGAATATGATTTTGTTCAAAATGATTTTATTACGTCAAATGAATATGGAGATCATCCGGAGCAGCAAATTCATGGGACCCAGGTGCTTGCAGTGATAGGTGCCTATCATCCCGGTTACATGATGGGGGCTGCTCATGAAGCCTCTTTTGCTCTGGCCAAAACCGAGCTGGTCGATGTCTCGGATGATACGATTGAGATCGATTATTGGGTGGCCGGTCTGGAATGGCTTGAATCCAGAGGTGTGGATATTGTCACAAATTCACTGGCTTTTTATACTTTCGTGAACGGTCCGGATTATCGTACAGAAGATCTGGATGGAGACACGTTTATTCCTACTGTGGCTGCCGACATTGCTGTTTCAAAAGGAGTTGTCTTTCTGTCAGCCGCGGGAAATTCCAGGCATGAACCCTGGCATTATATTATCAGTCCTGCTGATGGGGACAGTGTGATTGCTGTGGGAGCCGTCACAGCGGGTGGAAATTCCACCTATTTCAGTTCGGTCGGTCCGACTGCGGATGGCCGGTTCAAGCCGGATGTCATGGCTTTGGGAACGGGTGTTGTAACCGTCGATTTACATTCATACGGCGGATATTACGGTGTAAGCGGAACTTCCTTTTCCAGCCCTTTGGCTGCCGGTGTGTGTGCGCTGATGCTGCAGGCCCGTCCTGAACTGACTCCCATGGAAGTGCGTGAAGCGCTTCGGCAAACCGCCTCTCAGTGGGAGACTCCGGACAATGATTTGGGATGGGGTATTATCAATGCTTATGAAGCGGTCTTTTTCCATGGACCGATCTTCACCCGTGTGTCCGCTGTTTCCGATCTTTCAAACGGTGAATTTGTTCTTGAAAGCGATGTTTTTTACAAGGATGACATCAAACCGGATTCGGTATTTATACACTATCGATGCAACCGTTCATCGAATTTCGTAAAATACCCGGCGTTCATACCATCAAATCAATCCGATTTCAGGGTTCGCTTTCGACTTCCCGGTGAGGACGTCTTTGATGAAATTCAATTCTATTTTGAAACCTGGCAAGATGGTTCCATGCATCAGGTCCCTCTGGATTCTCCCCATCGCTTATATACAATTTCAACGGATACCACTCTTGGATATTTCGTCGGTGGAGAAAAAACTGAAGGGTTTCGGCTTCTTTCGGCATACCCCAATCCGTTTAACGAATCGGTCAGAATACGTTTTTCAGTTTACGAAAGCGCCCGTGTGACTTTGGAAATTTTCAACCTGCGCGGACAAAGAATCACGACTCTGCTGGATCAGAATGTTTCACAGGGAATCAATGAAGTGATATGGAACGGGAACAACAGTGCCGGAATGTCGGTGCCTTCCGGGATATATTTTTGCCGTTTTCGAAGTGCAAAAACGGTTAACACAATGAAATTACTATACGTTCGATGAGTTCTAAAATATAGTTGCATTTTGTGAGAGAAAGGTTTATATTGAAAAAATTCATTCATTTCAATTCCGCTGTTTGTTGGATCATGATGCAAGACCGGTTGTTCAGGGAGTGAAAAACGGTGAAATTAACACCTCTTGAAATCAAAAAACAAGATTTTAAGGTTAAGGTTCGCGGATTTGATCCGTCTGAAGTCGAGGCGTTTCTCGAGATGGTCTCCGAAGAGTTTGAAGAGATCTTGAATGACCGTAAAAGACTGAATGATGAAGTGATAAAACTGAAAACCCAGCTTCGGGATTATCAGCAGGTCGAGAAAACACTTCAAGAGACATTGATGAACGCTCAGGAATCCGTAACCCAATCAAAGGAAAATTCCAAACGGGAAGCCCAGATCATTCTGAGGGAAGCGGAACTTAAAGCCGAGAGGATTCTGGATGAGGCCAGGGGAAAGATCGATAAAATGAAGAATGAACTCAATATTCTTCGATCACAAAAAGAATCATTTTCTAAAAGGTTGAAACATTTATTGGAATCCCAGATTGAGCTGATACGGGTTTTGGAAATCGATGATGTTGTAAACGGTGATAGTCTGTCCAGAAAAGGTCATTCAAGGCCCGAATCTGCTCAAGACCGCTAATCGAAAAAATGCTGTTTAGAAGACTTCCGTTTTGGCATATTTCACATGTCGATACGGATTTATTTGTCTTATCGCGGGAGGTTTTTATGGTGAAGAGCAAAATCATCCTGTCTGTTATCGTGCTGACGGGATTGACAGGATGTGCCAAGCGGCCATATATCCATTTTGAAGAGGCAGAACCCTCCAATTTTCTGGAAATCATATTGCAGAACGGAGAAAAAATTCAGGGCACAGTGATGAAATCCGAACCGCATCAGCTGGTTCTGCTTGCCAGTCAAAATAGTGCGATCTCAGTACCCAAGAATACAATCCGGCTGATCAGGCGAAAGCCTCCTGTGTATGATCAATTTGGAAGAGGTATCTCTGAAGAAGAGATTCAATCTGTAAAAACCAGTAAGAACACGGTGATATACACCCTGGGGGGTGGTGTGTTAAGCTTTGGAAGCAGTTTCTTCCTGGGGTCGATGCTGGGAAAAGAATCGGGAAATGTTTTAGCCGCAACCACTCTGGGGTTTGGAACCTTGGGCACATTCATGTTTTTTCGTGCGGGTCGTGCCATGGACAGAAGAGAGGCGATCAGAACAGTCAATGATATACGCCTTTCTTCAGAGCACAAACGGGATCGAAAACCTTTTACCGCTCATGACAGCAGAGAGAATAATGAAGAGTAAAACTATTTGAGCATGATTTAACTTTTAAGGATATGAAAAGATGCATCCAATGAAACAGGAGAATACTGGATGAGCAAGAAGCGTATCGGAATTATCGGTGGCAGTGGATTCTACAGCGTGGATGAAATACAGATTAAGCGCAGAATTCACGTCGACACACCCTTTGGTGATCCTTCCGATGAATTCGATATCGCCGAGTTACATGGACGTGAGATCGTTTTTCTTCCCCGTCATGGAAGAGGCCATCGAATCCTGCCGTCCGCGATTAACTGCAGGGCCAATATTTGGGCATTGAAGTCTCTTGATGTCGAATGGATTCTTTCAATATCCGCCGTAGGTTCCATGAAAAAGGAGATACAGCCCCTTGATATTGTCCTTATCGATCAGTTTATCGATCGGACTCGGAGTCGAAAGGATACCTTTTTTGGCGATGGTGTTGCTGCGCACATCGTATTTGCCCATCCGGTTTGTGAGGAATTGAGAAAAGTGGTATTTGAAGCCGGTCATGAAACAGGAGAAGGAAGCCGGCTTCATTGGGGCGGAACCTATTTGAATATCGAAGGTCCGGCTTTCTCAACCAGAGCCGAATCGAATTTATACAGATCATGGGGTCTGGATGTGATCGGCATGACCAACCTGACTGAAGCCAAACTGGCCAGGGAAGCCGAAATCTGTTACTGCACGCTGGCCATGGTTACTGATTACGATTGCTGGTTTGAAGGGCACGACCACACCGTAAGCGTGGATGTGATAATGGAAAATCTGCGTCGCAATATTATCGCTGTTAAGAAAATAATTCATCAGGCAATCCTGAATATCCCGCCGGAACGTCATTGTGAATGTGCCTCCGCTTTGGCCAACTCGATTGTAACCGATCCGTCGATGATCAGCAGAGAGCAGTCACGCCGTCTGGATCTGCTGATCGGGAAATACATTCAGAAATAATATCTCATGAAACATGGTTTCTTCTAAAATCTGGAGCAGTCCTTGGCTTTTGATGCAGTAAAAATGCCCTTTCATTTTCCCGATCTGGAAAATCAGATTCTGGAATTCTGGGACAGGGAATTTGTGTTTCGAAAATCCATTGAGAACCGAAATCAATCGAAATCCTTTGTCTTCTATGAGGGTCCGCCCACGGCCAATGGCAGGCCTGGTATTCACCATGTCATCTCCCGAATCATCAAGGATTTTGTCTGCCGATACAAGACCATGCAGGGTTACCGGGTAACGCGTAAGGCCGGTTGGGATACACACGGACTGCCTGTTGAGATCGAAGTAGAAAAACAACTTGGATTTGATAACAAGGAACAGATTGAAGCCTATGGTGTGGACAAATTCAACCGAAAGTGCCGGGAATCGGTGTTCACCTATTTGAAAGAGTGGAATGAGATGACCCGGAGAATCGGTTTCTGGCTCGATCTCGACGATCCGTATATCACATATACCAATGAGTATATCGAAACCGTGTGGTGGCTGCTGGCAGAATTATGGGAAAAAGATTTTCTGTATCAGGGTTTCAAGATTCTGCCCTACTGCCCGCGATGCGAAACCGCTCTTTCCAGTCATGAAACTTCTCTGGGCTATCGTGAGGTCAGAGAACGGTCTGTTATTGCCAAGTTTCAACTGACGGAAGGAAAAGGAAGATATATTCTGGCGTGGACCACGACTCCATGGACTCTGCCGGGCAATGTGGCGCTCGCGGTTGGTAAAGAAATAGTTTACGCCGAGGTCAAACAGGAAACCGGTGGAAAAGCGGAGATCTATTATCTGGCTGAAGACCGGCTCGATATCCTGGAGGGGCAATATACCGTACTGCGAACCTTTTCAGGAGAGGAGATGGAAGGATGGCATTACCTGCCCCTGTTCAATTTTGTGAATCTGGCCGATGAGAGCCATCCGGCTTACTATGTGACCTGTGACGATTTTGTCACGACAGAAGAGGGGACGGGAGTGGTTCATACCGCGGTGATGTACGGTGAAGACGATTATCGATTGGGAATGCGGGTCGGTCTGCCCGCGAAGCATACTGTGGATGATCAGGGACGCTTCAATGAACGGGTTCCGCTATGGAAAGGCCGTTATGTCAAAGAGGAGGCGCTGGAAAAAGAGATTTTTGTCAATCTCAAAGAGAACAATCGCTTGTATAAAAGCGACTGGTACACCCATTCTTATCCGCATTGCTGGCGTTGTGATTCACCTTTGCTGTATTATGCGAAAAAATCGTGGTATCTTCGAACCACCAGAGTCAAAGATCAGCTGCTGAAAAACAATGAGTCCATTCAGTGGTTTCCCAGAGAAGTCGGAGAAGGAAGATTCGGCCAGTGGCTGGTCAATAATGTGGATTGGGCATTGTCTCGTGACCGTTATTGGGGAACACCGCTGAATATTTGGATCTGTTCAGCCTGCAAAAATCAAAAGGCCGTACCCGACATCGCAACTTTAAAGAAATGGTCGGGAAAAGAAACCATTGAAGATTTACATAAACCCTTTATTGATGAAGTCACTTTCCCTTGTCAGGATTGTGGAAGTACCATGCATCGCACTCCGGAAGTCATTGATTGCTGGTTCGATTCGGGCTCCATGCCCTATGCGCAAATGCATTATCCTTTTTGCGGAGAAGACACATTTTATGAACAATTCCCAGCCGATTTTATCGCAGAGGGAGTGGATCAGACAAGAGGATGGTTTTATTCGATGCTGGCCATTTCTACCATGATTTCCGGAAAATCATCCTATAAACAGTGTCTTTCCATTGAGCTTATATTGGATAAAGACGGTAGAAAGATGTCCAAATCCAGGGGAAATGCAGTGGATCCATTCGATATTCTGAATCGATACGGAGCGGATCCATTGCGGTGGTATCTCTTCACGGTCAGCCCTCCATGGGTGCCCACGCGTTTTGACGATGAAGGCCTGGATGAGGTCCTGCGCAAATTCTTCGGTACGTTGATCAATACGTACGGTTTTTTCGTGTTGTATGCCAATATTGATGAATTTACCGGAATCGGTGATCCCATTCCATTCGCCTCCAGACCCGAAATCGATCGATGGCTGATTTCTGTCAGAAATGAATTGATACATCGGGTCTGTGAATACCTGAAACGATTCGATGTAACCAAAGCCGCTCGAAGCATTCAGGAGTTCGTTATCGATGATGTCTCCAACTGGTATGTACGGCGTAACCGAAGGCGGTTTTGGAAATCCGAGATGGGACTCGATAAACAGAGCGCGTTTCAGACATTATTCGATGTGCTCATGACCGTCAGCAAAATGACGGCTCCGTTTATTCCATTCCTGGCAGAAGCCATGTATCAAAATCTCAATACCCACGCCGTTGATTCATGTGAGAGTGTGCACCTGGCAGATTATCCGGACCCCACGGAATCTGCATTTCAGACCATCGATAGAGATCTTATCAGCCGAATGAACCGAGCCCGTCAGGTTGTTGTGCTTTGCCGCGCCGCAAGGAATGAAGCCAAAATCAAGATTCGACAGCCTCTCAGGCGGGTTGTCGTCTGTGCAGGAAAAACTGTTCAGGAAGCGATCCGGCAGCTTCAATCGATCGTTTTGGAAGAAGTCAATGTCAAGAAAATCGAATATACCAATGATTCATCTTTTTTAATGCTCCGTAAAACAAAACCGGTTTTTAAACGTTTGGGTCCAAAATTCGGCTCGCATGTCAATCAGGCTGCGGAGGTGATTCGCGGTTTTACAGATAAAGAGATCGAACGGCTCGAGCAGGGAGAGTCGATCCATGTGATGGTGGATAAAGGAAGTCATGGAAAGGTGGAACTGGATGATGTCGAGCTTGTCACGGAACCGATGAAAGGTTACATAATTCAGCAAGAGGGGGATCTGATCATCGCCCTGGACATTGAACTGGATGATGATCTGATTGATGAGGGGTATGCCCGTGAATTCGTCAATCGCATACAGAATCTTCGCAAGGAAGCGGGTTATTGCGTGACCGATCGAATCGATATCTTTTACAAAGCCGATGGGAAAATGGCAAATGCCATTCAGCAAAAACGGGATTATATTATCAGTGAAACTCTGGCATTGGATATTCAGCCCTTTGAAAATCAAAGGGGAGATGGATACAAACTGAATATTGAAAACGAATCACTTGTCGTCAATATTGAACGGGTTGAATTAAAGAGGAATCAAAACCATAGAGGAGAATCTGGATGAACCAGAGAGAAAAGGCACGTTATAAAAAGCTTCTTTTGGACAAACGCATGGAATTACTGAATCAGATGGCTTTTATCAAAGACGTGGAGATGGAATCCACCAACAGAGAGTCGTCGGGTGACCATTCGGCCTATGCCTTTCATATGGCCGATCAGGGAACGGATACCATGCAAAGAGAAAAAAACTTTTTTTATGCCCAGCGCGATGGCCGTCTTTTGTACCATATCGATCAGGCCCTTGAGCGACTGGATGAAGGAGTTTACGGTCTGTGCCACAGCTGCCAGCAGCCGATCAATAAAGAACGTCTGGAAGCGGTTCCCCATGCAAGGCTGTGCATCCAGTGCAAATCCAGAGAAGAAGAGTTGAAAATAAATGAAGACCAGAAAGAGGAGGATGGTCATTGATTGTTTTTATTTTTGCCTCCGCGTTTATTCTGGATCAAATAACCAAGGGAATTGTCAGGCATACTATGGTACTGGGTGAATCCATACCGATATTGGGTGATGTGGTTCGATTTACTTATGTGGAAAATCCCGGCATGGCTTTTGGTATTCGAATCCAGCACGGTTATATTTTTACGATTTTATCCATTCTGGCGAGTCTTGGGGTGCTCATCTATTTGCTGATTCATAAAGATGAGGGCATGCTTCTAAAGGGAAGTCTGGCTTGCATTTTAGGCGGGGCGGCTGGAAATCTGATCGATCGTGTGCTGCATCAGCAGGTTGTGGATTTCCTTGATATAGGGTTCGGCCGGGTCAGATGGCCCGTATTCAACATCGCGGATTCGGCTGTGGTTATCGGTATGTTGATACTCTGTTTTCATGTTTTTATTAAAAAAGAACCTTCACAAGAAAGCAAACCGTTGAAGTCGTCCGATAATGCCCAATGAATGGAAAAGCAGATTATAAAGATCACTGTTCCCGGCGGTAAAAGGAAGGAAAGACTGGATATCTTTCTGACCAGGGAGATCAGGGATATTTCCCGAAGCCGTATTCAAAAGTTGATTCATGAGGGCATGGTTTTGATCAACGGTGATCCCGTCAAGGCCGGTCACCCGGTGGAACCCGGTACAGAGATCTGTATCACCCTTCCGATGTCACCTCCTCATAAACTTGAACCCGAAGCGATCCCTTTGACCATTGTTCATGAAGATGAATATCTGCTGGTTATCGACAAACCGGCCGGCATGGTGGTTCATCCGGCTTATGGGCATCGTTCCGGAACACTGGTTCACGCGCTGCTTCATCATACCAAAACACTGTCAGCCGTCAATACACCGGAACGGCCCGGTATCGTACACCGTCTGGATAAAGATACATCAGGTCTGCTCGTCGTTGCAAAAAATGATTCTATTCATCATCGGCTGTCATTGCAGTTTTCAGAAAAGACAACCGAACGGTTGTATACAGCGTTTATATGGGGGCATCTGAAAAGCAAAGAGGGAAAGATCGAAACACATTTGGCAAGAAGTTCGAGAGACAGAAAGAAAGTGGAAGTTTCAAACCGGGGACGAAAGGCGGTGACGCTCTATCGAGTGGAAGAGAAATACCCTTTGACTTCACGGATTACGCTGCGGCTGCTGACGGGTCGAACCCATCAAATACGCGTTCATATGGCTTATCTCGGTCATCCGGTTCTGGGTGATCCGGTTTATGGGGGTAGAGGAGCCAGACTGGGGGGGCTGAATCATAAAAACATGGCTCTGGCCCAAGAGCTTCTTCAGATCATGAACCGGCAGGCTCTTCACGCGCGGGTTCTGGGTTTCAAGCATCCGGTTGCGGAAAAGTTTATGCGATTTGAATCGGAACCCCCGGAGGATATGCGAATGCTGATGGAACGGCTGAGTACAGCCATGAAAGGGTTTTAGAAGAATGTCATCGATACGCCGGCTGGCGGTGTATGTTTCCGGACACGGTCTGGGTCACTCCGTGCGTTCCATCGAAGTGATGAATCGTTTGTGGGAGATGGATTCCGGTCTGTTTTTTCAAATCAGGACGGACGCTCCGCCCTGGATCTATCGGCTTTATCTAAAAGCACCGTATCATCTTGGAAAAGTATCGGTGGATGTCGGAACCGTGCAGCGCACCAGTCTGTGTGTCGACCGGGAAGCCACTCTGGCGAAGTGGCGGCTTCTGTTGAAGCAATGGGATGCCTGGGTACTGTCTGAATTGACGGCTCTGGAGAGAACGGGGGCTCGAATGATTCTGGGCGATATTCCGCCATTCGCTTTTCACCTGGCCGGCCAATGGAAAATACCTTCCCTGGCCTGGGGAAATTTCGGTTGGGACTGGATCTATGAACCGTGGTCGAAGGAGATGCCGGCATTTCATGAGATTATTCGGCATATTCGGTCCTGTTATTGCGAAGCCGATCTTTTGATGCGTCTTCCGGCTCATGAGCCCATGTCGGCATTTCCGAATCGGGTGAATATACCGCTTATCACCCGGCAATCGACAAAGGACCGAAAAGACATACGGCGCGCTCTCGGCATTGAAGAAGGAGTGAAAGTCGTCCTTCTGGCACTGCCTGAGACCGACATGGAATTGATCGATCCGAAACACTTCGATCAGGATGAAGAGATCCGCTTCATTTGCCCCTTAAGGAAGGTCTCCGGACATTCGATCGTTCCGGTTTCCCGTGAAACAGCCTGGTTTCCGGATCTGGTTCAGGCAAGCGATGCGGTATTGTCCAAACCTGGATACGGAATCATGGCCGAAACGTATGTGAATCGAACGCCTCTTCTGTGCGTAAAGAGAGATGATTTCCGTGAAAACGAGCTCCTGATGCGATGGATGCGAAATCATATGACAGTCGACGAGATCGAAGGGGATTCACTGCGAAGCGGGGAGTGGGTGCGAAGGATCAGGAAACTGACCGAAAGTCCCTTCAAATCGAGACCGGCTGAAGTGCATGGAGACCGGGAAATCGCCGAAACCATTTTAAACAGGTTGGAGTAAACCATGAAACTGGAAATGCTGACTGAATTTCTCGATCAGGAACTGCGTGTGGCAGAGATTTCTGATTCCAGTGTCAACGGACTTCAGGTGGCCAACACGGGCGAAATCAATAAAATTGCCCTGGCCGTGGACGCTTCTCAGGCCGCCTTTGAAAAGGCCCGTGAAGAGAGGGCCGATATGCTTATTGTCCATCACGGACTCTTATGGGAAAAACCCGTTCCGCTGACGGGTCTCATGTACGAACGGGTTAAAACGCTTATCCAAAACGATATTTGTCTGTATGCCGCCCATCTGCCTCTGGATCTTCATCCTGAGCTGGGCAACAACGCACAGATTACCCAACTGATGAACTGGCCGGAGGCGGAGGATTTCGGAGAATATCACGGGTCCGTCATTGGAAAAGCCGTTACTTTGAACAAAGAAATGGATGTGGAAGATCTTATCCGTTTATTAAAGGAGAAACTCGACACTCCGCTGACCGCGTGGACTTTCGGATCCCGGAATGTACGCAAGCTGGGTATCGTAAGCGGAGGAGGTCTGGGCATGCTGCAGGAAGCGGTGGACGGGAAATTCGATGTTTTTATCACCGGCGAACCGGGACATTCCCATTACTGGACAGCCAGAGAAGCGGGTATTCATGTCATTTTCGGCGGTCATTACGCCACGGAAACCCTGGGCGTTAAGGCTGTCGGCCGATTGCTGGAAAAGAAGTGGGGAATGGAAACCGTGTTCATCGATCTGCCTACCGGCTTATAAGAAAAAAGCCGGACTCGAATTTAATGAGGGCCGGCCTGTACCTGCGGCGGTGTCATGAAGATCGAGACGTCAGAAGGTCATCATGACGCCCGCATGAATCGTGAGTATGTCGGTCGTCGATTTGACGACGGTGTACCGCACATCATCGCCGTCGATTTCGATTGAACCCTTTTTGAGATATTCCGCTTCACCCCCCATTAAATAACGTGCGCCCAGATCCAGGTAAACCGCAGAAATTCCCGTCTCCCAGGATTTCCGGTCAGGTTTTTGATGAACGCGGATTTTGACCCCCGCTCCGGCGCCGTAACCAAACGTAATATCCCGGAAATTGTTGGAGCTGGCGATCTCTTCGCCCTGTTCATTTTCAATCCGGGAATCGGTGGTCAGGAAATTGAACCCGAGAAGACCGTCCGCGTAGGGAACCAGGGGGCCGTCTGAGGGCTGAATGCGCAGCAGCACATGACCCATGATAATCGCATTGGTCGTGGTCACGTCCACGTAAACAGGGGGAATCAGGGGCTCTTTCCTTGTTTCACTGCCATAGATCAGAAAAGTGAAGGATCCGCCGATGGCAAGCGGTGAACCGGGAAACCGGGCCAGAAAGTTACCCGAAGCGCCGAACCCCAGGTTGTCCACGTTGTCGGCGAACTCGTTTTGCGGAAAGGCCAGTGTCAGGCTGCCGCCCGCTTCAAAGGGGGCCTGGGCAAAGAGCGGAAGGGTTGCGGCCAAACCAATTAATGCAATATAAGATATTCGGATTTTCAATCAAACCTCCACGTTAAGGGCTGTAAATCACCGCGGCCCCTCCGGGTTTCAGTGAATCCGGACGGGCCGCAGCAGGACATCTTCTTTTTAAAAGACTTATTGTTTGGTGAATGTCATGGTTATGGTGCTCTCTTCTTCAATGCCGTCACCGTCCCAATCGATTTCCATCGTAATGGCCAGCGTAAGAGTGTTGCCTGTCAGCGTATAGGGCACGACCACGGTCTCTCCGGTCAGGTTCATGGTCAGGGTCGTGGCTGTCGCCGTCCAGGTGCCTGTTTCGGTTTCTTCGCCATCCCCCCAGTCAACAGTGATGGTCACATTCCCGTTGGCGCTGAGAACAACGGTCATGGAAATACCGGCGAATGAAGCGGGAACCGTAATATCGTCACCGGTATCTGGATCAGGGATCGTCAGGGTGGTGAGAACCCAGGTGCCGACGAGACTGGCTTCAGGGTCTTGATTGTCGTTACCGGTTCCGGTTTTCTTGTCACAGTGGACAAGGCAGATTCCCAGGCATAGAATGATGCCCAGAATAACCAATGGTTTAAAACGATTCATAATGACCTCCTCATTATTATTGTTCGAAATGAAACCTTTCTCTTCGTTGAAGATTTGATTGTATCTATTGAAACCGGCTGGAAAGCCGGTCTTGCGATCGGTTTGAATAAGAACAATTTATGAAGACTCGAGTGAATATGCAAGGAAATTTTTTCACATTTCATAGAATGGGAATAAAACACACGCGTATGCGAAAATCAGTCATATGGATTGCTTGATGCTGTTTTTTTAAATACATCACTTTGCGAGCGAGCATGAATGGACTTGATAGAGAAACTGAAAAAACCTATTTTACATGAACAATAAAAAAGGGTGTGAGTCGTTTACTTCATTGTATGAACAGCAGACATGCCAAAAGCGATGCCCGCCTGGTGCGGGCGTATCTGGCCGGAGATCCAAAGGCTTTTCGAAAGCTGTATCAAAGATACGAGCGTCCGCTATTCGCGTTCTTGCTGAGACTTGTACGCGAGCGTGAAAGCGCGGAAGATCTGTTTCAGCAAACATGGATGAAGGTGATCAGCGGATTAAAGAATTACGAAGAACGAGGCACTTTCTCGAGCTGGCTTTTCGGAATCGCTTATCATGGCTGTGTCGATCATGCGCGAAAGGCGTCGCGTAATGTTAAAGATGATTTAAAAAGCGGGCAGGGTTTGGACTGTCTTCCCGGGGATGCGTCAGGACCCGAAGAGCAAATGATTCAGCGGGAAAAGCTTCAATGGCTTTACCGGGCGATCGATCAATTGCCGAGCGAACAGAGGGAGGTTCTGCTGATGCGTCTCAACGGAGAGATTCCGTTTCGGGAAATTGCCGAAATCATGCAATGCCCGCTCAATACCGTCCTGGGTCGCATGCACTACGCGGTTCAGAGTTTAAAAAGGATGATTCCTCATGAGTCCTGGGAGGAAAAAAGTCATGTCCTGTCCTGAAATAAAGAAAACCCATTTATTCCTTTCCGGTGAGTTGAATTCCCGGCAGGCTAAAAAGTTCAGGAAACACGTGAAAGCCTGTCCTTTTTGCCGGGACGAGGCAAACTTTCTGAAAATGGCAAAGAAAACGATTCGGAATACAGCGGATATTCCGGATGAAACAATACGCCGGCATATTCTGCACGAAGCCGGTCGCCGCATCACCGGGCAGCGGACATTCGGAATCCAGACGCTTCCCTGGTTCAGAACGCTGGCATGGGGAATGCCCGCTCTTGCGGCGATGATCGTTGCTTTTCTCGTCCTGCATCCAGCCGGTTACAATCCCTCTGTCAACGAAGATTTAATGGAATGGCGGGATGAATTGTTCATCGAGACATATAATCTTTCCGCGGAAATGGACGACCTCTTCTCGAACCGCTGGGTAACGGTCAGCACACAGGATGAAAATGAATCGTTCTGGCTGGACGATCTTTCACTATTATCCGGTGAATTCAACAGTATCAGAAACCAGATACAGAACCTGTTCGAGAACATGGCCGGAATTTAATACGGTGCAAGGAGGTGTTTTATGAAATGGAACAGTATGATTTGGGGAGTATGGGTATTTCTAATCATGTTCGGAATTTCCGTCCCGGGTTTGGCCCGGCAGAGAAATCCCCGCGCGCAAAATGTCGTGGAACAGGCCGTTTCTTTGACACAGGAGGAAGAGGATGAAGCGTTACGCCTTCTGCAGGAAACGGATCCAGGACGGTATGATCGAGTCCTGCAGCTGAAAACATCCAATCCTTTGATGTATCAGCAAATCATGAATCAATTTGCCAGACAGCTTCGGAATCTCAAACGCATCAAAGCCAACGATCCAGAGACCTATAAACGGATTCTGCAGGAACGGAGAATGGACCGGGATTGCAGGGATCTTGCCGAAGCCTGGAAAACCGCGGACACGGATGAACAGAAACGGATCGAGAATCAGCTGAAGGAGAAACTGAATATCCTGTTCGATCTCAGACAAAAGAACCGCGAACTGGAGATCAGAAGGCTGGAAGAGCGTCTTCAGGAATTAAAAGAGAAGAATCGATTGAGAATGGCCAATAAGCAGGATATTGTCGAGAACCGTTTTCAGGAGCTGATTGGAAAATCTTCGGTTCTGGAATGGTAGTTTGACCCTGATTCATGGACATCGATGAGCCGTGGGTTTACTGGAAATCCGCGGCTTTTTTGCGAACGGAGACGTTCAATTATCCTGGAACCATCCCTGAAACAGGCCTGCTTGAAACATTGCGGATTTGGCGTGCCGGTATTCAAGCCGGGTGATCCGCCGGTTTAACGGGGGTCTGTTCAGGGCCCGATGGGCCGGGAAATATTGACTCATCAGGCTGATATGGACAAGGGGTGAAACAGATTCCGCGATGAACCGGAAAATTTCCCGGCTTCCGCTTTTATTCCCGGGAAGCACCAGATGGCGGATCAGCAGCCCTCGGAGTGCGATTCCCGAAGGATCCGTTTGTAAAAGACCGACCTGATGAAACATTTCAACAACGGCCCGGCGGTTGACTCCGGGATAATCGGCAGCTGAGAAATATTGGCCGGCCGTTTTACTGTCGTCTACTTTCATGTCCGGCATATAGATATCCACAACGCCATCCAGCCATTGAAGTGTTTCGACGGAATCATATCCGCTGCTGTTGTATACCAGAGGGATGGATAATCCATTTTGATAAGCTGTCAACAGGGATTCCATAATCTGCGGTATAAAATGAGACGGTGTTACCAGATTGATATTATGCGCTCCCCTGCGCTGCAGTTCAAGCATTCGAAAGGCAAGGTCTTCGGGGCTGACGATACGTCCGTGAACAAGCTGGCTGATGGGATAATTCTGGCAGAACACACATTTCAGTCCGCATCCGCTGAAGAAAAGAGTTCCCGATCCGCGTGTGCCTGATATGGGGGGCTCTTCGCCCCGATGCAGAGTGTCCGAAGCGATCATGAGGTCGAAACCCGTGCCGCACAATCCGGTTTCGCCCTGTAGCCTCCTTGCACCGCATCGGCGTGGACAGACACGACAGGGTGAGAGCGCGGCCCTGACCAGGGGAAGACTTTTTTGAAGCCGGTCGATTTTGGATGCGATTCTACGGTCGTTCATGAGATGAAGGGGACGCGGAGTGCAGCCGGGTTTTTGAACGGATCAGAAAAGCCGCGCCGGCTGCCAGAATGACCCCCGTTGTTTAATCTTCAACTTCATAAATCATTTTTCCGAGCCGTGGAAACCCATCGGTGCACGGGAAAGAGAAGCAGGTCCTGGATGCGCGGTATGCCTGTGATGAGCATCAGCAGTCGGTCGACACCCAGGGCCATGCCGGCGGTGGGGGGAATGTCCTTTTTCAGGGCTTCTATCATTTCCAGATCGATTGGATAGTCGATGCCCGTTTCCTTGAATTTTCGCCGCCGGTCTTCCTGAAAACGCCGGTACTGCTCTTCAGGGTCGAGACATTCGGAGTATCCGTTCGCCAGTTCCATTCCGCCTGCATACAGTTCCACTCTTTCGGCAAAAAAGGGATCCGTTGCACTTTGTTTGGCCATCAATCCAAGGGAGATGGGATAATCGATGACAAAGACAGGCTTATGAATTCCCAGTCGGGGCTCAATATACTCCAGAAAAAAGCGGAAAAAAAGGGTTTCCCAATTATCATTCAAGCATGTATACAGATTTCGGGCGAGTGCTTCACTGCGCAGAGCTTCCGCGGTTTCGTGGTCGGTCAGCGAAAAACCCGCATATTCCATAAAAAGGGAATCCACGGAGCGGATATCCCAGGGGTCACTGAAGGAAATCTTCTGACCGTTGATAACGAGTTCCGTGTTTCCAATAACCGATTGCCACAGCCACAGGATCAATTCTCTTGTCTCTGTCATGATACCCTGGTAATCGGAAGGGGACCGGTACCATTCGAGCATGGTGAATTCGGGATTATGCCGGTCGGAGCATTCGTCATTTCTAAACACCTTTCCCAGGAAGAAAATTTGGGTCAAACCGTCACCCAGACATTTCTTCATGGAGTGCTCCGGACTCGTATGAAGGTATAGAGTATAGTCCGATTCATTGATACGGATTCGGGAAGAAAGAGATTCCACATTGGCATCAAGGGTCGGGTAAGGAGTGAGTATCGGCGGATCCACTTCCACATAATCTCTTTTGAAAAAGAAAGTGCGAATTGATTGGTATAACTTTTGTCGCAATCGGATGATTTCGGCAGGTCGGGTTTCCTGGTGAAGCGGTTTCCTGCCGGATGAGTCATGAAGCAGCATTTTATGATTCCTTGATATAAAAATGGACGGGTAAAGATCCGTCCGTTTTTCCAAAAAGAGTTTTCAAGAATTTTTCGTCATCGCTGTAAAAAGATATGGGCAAACACTTTGGCGTCATTCAGCACGTTTTTGATGACCGAATACTCATTGGGTCCATGCAGCGTATCATCCAGAGTACACCAGCAAACCGCGGGGAGACCGGCACGCCGGAAATAGGCGGCTACGGTGCCCCCTCCGATACCCACTGCTTTTGCGTTTTTACCATGAATTTCATGGATGGCCTTTTTAAGCGTCTGAACAGCCGGTGCATCGGGCGATGTAGGATCAGGAGCGGTTTCATCCTGCGGAAAGCCAAGGGAAATGCGAACACCGAACTCTTTCTCAATCTCATCCGCATAGGTGCGTGCCTGGTGTTTCAGGTTTTCAAGAGAGTACCGGGGAAGGACCCGGCAGTCAAAAAAGACAATGTCGGAACCGGGAATGGTATTGATATTGGACACGTTCTCCATCTTGCGTGTCGGCTCAAAGGTGGAAACAGGCGGATCGTAGAGAGGATCCGTATCCGGAAAGTCTCGATAGAGGTCGTTCATTTTTACAACCAGATGGGCTGCGGCTTTGTGGGCGTTGATTCCTTTTTCAGGGGTTGAACCGTGTGTTTGTTTGCCCAGTGTTTCAACCTTGATCCATAATATGGATTTTTCTGCGACTTCCATCGTAATTCCCTCGGGATCTCCGGCGTCGGGTATATAGATCAGATCCTCTTTTGAAAACAAATCCGGCCGTTCTTTCAGGGCATGCTGGATGCCGAATTTGGATCCCGATTCTTCATCGGAAACAATCGCGAGGCCTACATTAAATGCAGGCGTGATTCCCTCTTCCTTCATGGCTTTGAGTGCGAGAAACGGCGATATAAAACCCTGCTGATCGTCTTCGGTGCCACGGCCGTAAAGCTTGCCGTCTTTTTCGACCACTTGATAGGGGTCCGAATTCCACAGCGAAAGATCCCCGGGCGGCACAATATCCATATGAGACATAACCCATATGGTGCGTGTTGAAGCGCTGCCTTTGAATCGGACAAATAGATTGGGTCTGTATCCGGCCGGAACCCGGTTATCCGGCGCATTGATTTCCACGATCTCATTGGGATCAAGATCATTCAGAAATTCCAGAACACATCTCATCTTCTCGGCTTCACCTTCTCCTCCGTTGTCCGGGCCGATGGCTGGAATCGCGGTAAGACGTGTTTGCATATCAATAACATGTTCCCTGTATTCATCAATTCGATCCAGAATGCGGCCGAGGGTCTCTTGTGACATATTGTCTAACCTCCATGAATAGGCGATGAAATAAACCGGCTGTACCTGTGAAGATCAGTATACAAAACCTGGCTGAAATAATCAAGATTAATTCGAATAAGGATGAAAATGATCGAAATAATTCTTGCCTTTTTAAAACGACTTTAATAAATTAACATGATTTACAAATAGAACGCCCCAGTAGCTCAGAGGATAGAGCAGCGGTTTCCTAAACCGTTGGCCGCAGGTTCAACTCCTGCCTGGGGTACTGTTTGACTGATCGGTGCGAAAAAAGTGAGACGATGAAAATCGGGGGGCAGAATGAAAGAAAGAATTCTTGTTGTCGATGATGTTGATACAATAGCCAGAGTATACGCCCGGTTCCTCGAGCGTCAGGGATACGAGGTGCGAATCGCTTTCAATGGGGAAGAAGCCCTCATTGAATTCGATCGATTCAAGCCGGACCTTGTTGTCAGTGACATTCGCATGCCCCGTATGAGCGGATTTGAGCTGGCCAGTGAAATAAGAAAGAAGAAACCGGATCAAAAGATCATTCTAATGACCGGTTATGCGGATGAAGCCGAAGTTCTCGAACAGCAGAAAAATCGGGGTTTCCCGTTTTTTACGAAACCGGCCGATCTTCAGACCACCGTACTGGAGATTGTACAGAAAGTGCTAAGCGAGAACAAAGCGGAAAATGTATAGTGGATTCGATGTGGAGATAACATGTTAAGACCTCGGAAAAAAATCCGCAAAATGGAAATACGGGAAGACGGTTTGGTTACGTTTTACGTAAAGGTTCAGAAATGGTATCGGCGGTATGCCAAACAGACACATTACATAGTAATCGGTCTTCTGGCAGTCGCCTTCATTTCCATTATGATGGTAAGAAGCAAGGCAAAAGCCGAACAGGCCGCCGCGGCGGAATTGGCTATTGCGGAACAGGTTTTTTTAGCCGGTGATTATGACAGGGCGATCTCTTCAATGACGGAGATCATGACTGTCTATGAAGGCACTTCTTCATCGGGGAAAGCCGCTTATTATTTGGGGGATATTTATTTTCAGCGGCAGGACTATGAAAATGCCGAGAAGCATTTTCGAATGTATATAAACGACTATGGAGATATTAAGCTTTACAAGGCTTCCAGTATGGCGGGAATCGGAGCTTCCCTGGAAAATCAAGGTCATTTTGCTGAAGCCGCTGAATGGTTTCAAAAAGCCGCTGATCTCAGCCGAAAAGGTTTTTACAGCCCTTTTTACTGGAAAGACGCCGGACGCTGTTATCGGAAAGCTGAAATGAAGGAAAAAAGCAGAATGGCCTATCAAAACATTATTGAGAATTACCCTGAATCGCAGGTTGCCCAGGAGGCGGAATACCTGTTGAAATCATTATAGAAGAGTCTTATTCCAAGGACGCTCCTGGAACGTGTTTTTTGTTGCAAAATAACAAATTATTTTGTATATTAGAGTTCGCGAAGTGGGTAATTTACCCACTTTTTTATTTATGGGAGACGAATGACTTCGGACCGGTCAGAATTGCGGCGGATGATTGCCAAATTGGTGGAAGGGCAGCAGTATGAGATGGTCGAGTTGAAAATCGGAGGCAGCGCGCAAAAGGCAGTTATTCAGGTATTTATTGATCAGGAAGGAGGAGTCACCATAAAAGACTGTGTGGCTCTGACCCGGAGAATACGATTCGAATTGGACCTGGTCGGTGATTCCATTTTAACTCAGGATTATCGACTTGAAGTTTCTTCACCGGGTGTTGACCGCAAATTGACAACACCGGGTGATTTTATGAGAAATATTGGAAGGGATATAGTCCTTCAATGTCTGAGAACCCGTGATTGCGTACTGGTTCAGGGTACGTTGATCGCAGCCGATGATTCGATCTTTCGAGTCCGAACCAGGCAGGGTGAAGAAGAATATCAATATACGGAGATTCAATCCGCATCCATTCAACTTAAATGGAAGTAAGGAGGAGAAGGCTTCCATGAATATCAATATCGTTGAAGCCGTTACACAGATCGCCAAAGAGCGAAACATCCAGCGGGAAGTTCTGGGAGAAATACTGGAAAATCTCTTTCTCTCCATGATTAAACGAAAATATGGAACTTCGGATAATTTCGATATTTTTGTGAACATGGATAAAGGAGAGGTCGAAATCTATCAGGTTAAGAGCATTGTCAAAGAGGTTACCGATCCCGTCACAGAGATTTCACTGGAAAACGCACAGCGGGTTGAACCCGATCTGGAGCTGGGTGATGAATTTGTTGAAATTATCGATCCCTCAAGTTTTGGAAGGCGCCTCATTACATCAGCCAAGCAGGGGTTGAATCAGAAAATACGGGAAGCGGAAAAAGAGGTCATTTTTGCCGAATTCAGTGACCGAGTCGGAGAAATCATTGTCGGAGATGTCCGTCAGATCAATCGGGAAGAGATTCTGGTTTCCGTGGATCGAATGGAAGTATCGCTCCCCAAATCGGAGCAGATCTATAATGAACGTTTTCATCGGGGAGATTCCATACGCGCGATCATTAAAGCCGTCACTCAGTCCAGTCGCGGACCGGAAGTCATCGTATCAAGAGCCGATCCCCAGTTTTTGGTTCGTCTTTTCGAGATAGAGGTTCCGGAAATCTATGACGGAATCATCGAGCTGAAGCGAGTGGCCCGATTTCCCGGAGATCGTGCCAAAGTAGGTGTGTATTCCAACGACAAGCGGATCGACGCTGTGGGTGCTTGTGTAGGTTTAAAAGGAGTCCGGATTCAGGCCATTGTCAAAGAACTGAACAACGAAAAGATCGATGTGATCAATTGGAGCAGTGAGCCGCAGATTTTTATTCAACGTGCGCTGAGTCCCGCCAAACCTTTAAAGGTTCTGATCGATGAAGAAAATAAATCAGCCACGGCGGTTATTTCCGATGATCAAATCTCTTTGGCTATCGGTAAAGGAGGACAAAACAGACAGCTGGCCTCCATACTGACCGGCTATGAAATTACAACGGTCAAGGAATCGGAATGGCTTTTGGAACAGCAGAAAGAGGAATCGCTGATGCTGACTGATATTCCGGAGCTGTCAAAAAATGTGCTGGACAAACTGGTCAGCGCGGGTTTCGAGTCTGCTGAAGAGGTTCTTGATGCAGGCCGGAAAACCATCATGGAACTGAAGGGTTTTGGAGATAAAACAGTTGAAAAGATCTGGGAAATTCTCGGTTCTTACTATGAGGAGGTCGAAGAAGCAGAAACCGGACCTATGGATACGCTCGAACCGGATATTGAGAAGAACGAAACCGGTCTGGAAACCAGTGAAGAGAATGACACTGAATCTGCAGAAAGAGTGCTTGAAGAATAATTAAATAAAGAGCGGTGGATTCCCCTAAACATCCGGCTTCTGCCGTTTCGGTCGAATGGACCTGCAATCTGTTTGTGTCAGGAAAATCAACGGAATCGAAATGTCCAAGAAAAAACGAATTTATCAGGCAGCAAAGGAATTTAATATCTCCACGGAAGCGCTTATTGATTTTTTGCACAATCATAAAATATCCGTGCGAAATCATATGGTTCCCGTAACGGAGGATATGTATTCACTGATTTCAGAGCATTTTATTAAAAAGGAAGAGGAGACCGACAGGACGCCTGATTTCAGGAAAAAGATTCAGGAGAAAAAACAGGAAGAGGAAGCCAGGCGTGAGGCTATACGGCATGAAATCGATGAAGTGCTGGAAGCTTCCAAGGGGGATGTATTTGAACGTGTAAAAATTGTCACCAAGCCGAAGGTGGCAGTCAAAAAGGCGGAAAAGAAAGAAAAACCCGTTGAAGAAGCAGTCCGTGAAGACCAAACAGAGAAAGTCAAAGAAGAAATAAAAGAAACCGCAAAGAAAGAACAGCGCCGGGCTGTTACAGAGAAGACAAGAGAAAAAGAAATTTCAGGAAAGAAAGCGCCAGAACAAGCCGAAAAAACCAAAGAGAAAGAAGTCGAAGAGAAGCCTCGGCGTCAACTGAAGCGTCATCCGAAAATAAAACCTGTTGTGGCACTGGAAGAAGACAAGGCTGAAGCGGAGAAATCAAAAAAGAGGAAAAAGGGCCGTGCACGGCCAGAGCAGACGCTTGAAGACGCTATGAAAGAAGGCGGAGTTCCAGGCAAAAAGAAGAAAAGGCGCCGAAGGAAAAAAACGGCCGTTCAGATTGATGAGAAAGAGATAGAGGCTTCCATTCGGGAAACACTGGCCAGGATGAGCGGAGATACCGCGAAAAAGCGAAGACGCCGCAAGGAAAAAGAGATCGAAGACGTTGTTCAGGAAGAACATCATTTGTTAAAAGCCACTGAATTCACATCAGTGGCCGAATTGGCAAACATTATGGGTGTCGAGGCCAGCGATGTGATTCAGACCTGCATTTCTCTTGGTTTGATGGTTACGATCAATCAGCGTTTGGACAAGGATACGATTTTGATGGTGGCCGATGAGTTCGGATATGATGTGCGATTTCTGACCGAATATGGAGAAGAGAGACTCGATGAATTAATAGAAGAGGAGGACGATGCTGCGCTGATGGAATATCGTTCGCCCGTTGTTACGGTTATGGGTCATGTGGATCATGGGAAAACATCGCTCCTTGATTATATCCGTAAAAGCAATATCATAGCCGGTGAATCGGGTGGCATCACTCAGCACATCGGTGCCTATGTCGTCGACCTCGGTGATAAGAAAATTACTTTCCTGGATACACCCGGACATCAGGCTTTTACCGCCATGAGGGCCCGTGGAGCGCAGGTTACCGATATCGTCGTACTCATTGTGGCTGCGGATGACAGTGTGATGCCGCAAACCATAGAAGCGATTAATCACGCCAGGGCGGCGGCTGTTCCTATTATTGTTGCCATCAATAAAATTGATAAACCGGGTTCAGAACCGGAAAAAATCAGAAAGAATCTTTCCGAACACAATGTCCTGGTCGAGCAATGGGGGGGGAAAGTACAATGCGCCGAGATATCCGCTAAAACCGGTGAAGGCGTGGACCGCTTGCTTGAAATGATTCTTCTTGAAGCGGAAGTTCTGGAATTGAAAGCCAATCCCCACGGTCATGCCAGGGCGGTGATTATTGAAGCTCGTATGGACAAGGGTAGAGGTGCTGTTGGAACATTGCTGGTGCAAAAGGGGATCATGACAGTCGGAGACGTATTTGTGGCCGGACAGAATCACGGAAAGGTTCGCGCGATGTTTGATGAAAGAGACAGAAGCATTAAAAAGGCGACTCCATCCACTCCGGTCCAGGTTCTGGGATTTACAGGAATGCCCCAGGCCGGTGATGTTCTTGTGGTCGTAGACTCCGAACAGGAAGCCAAAGAGATCAGCTTAAAGCGCCAGCAGTTGAAGAGAGAACAGGGATTTCGGCAATTCCGAAGGATTACTCTGGATCAGATCTCCAGACAAATCGCCGAAGGCGAGGTTAAGGAGCTGTCCGTGATCGTCAAGGCCGATGTGGATGGATCGCTGGAAGCGCTTATTGATTCTCTCATGGCCCTGAGCACAGAAGATGTCACTGTGCGCATCATTCATAAAAGTGTGGGCGCAATCACAGAAACCGATGTTTTACTCGCGGAGGCGTCCAATGCCGTTATCATCGGTTTTCATGTATCACCCAACCCGCAGGCCAAAGAACTGGCCAGGCGTGAGAGTATTGATATTCGATTGTACAAAGTCATCTATGATGCGGTCAATGATGTCAAGCTGGCTCTTTCCGGTTTGCTGGAACCGGAAATTTCTGAAGAAGTCATCGGTGTAGCGGAAATCCGGGAAGTCTTCAAAGCGTCGCGCATCGGTCAAATAGCGGGATGTTCCGTTCAGAGCGGAAAGGCGGTTCGCAATGCCCATGCCCGCTTGATTCGTGACGGCAAGGTGATACATGAAGGGAAAATCATTTCGCTCAAACGATTCAAGGAAGATGCCAGAGAAGTTACTTCCGGATACGAATGCGGAATCACCCTGGATACCGGTTCGGATATTCAACCCGGCGATTTGATCGAAGTTTATCAGTTCGTCGAAACAGCCAGGACCTTATAATACATGCTGGTGGGGACACTGCGTGTTGAACTGTTGATAACCGATGCCTTTTCATTGAAAGAAAAACGGTTTATTCTGAAAAGCATAAAAGATAAACTCAGGCATCGGTATAATTGTTCAATCGCTGAAATTGACTATCAGGATAAATGGCAGCACAGCGTGCTGGGAGTCGCTCTGGTATCCAATGACCGTCGCTTTATTGACGCCGTGATTCAGAAAGTTCTCAGAACTATTCTTGAGGATCATCGTATCGAGGTGATCGACCAGTTGATAGAGATTTTTTAGATTCAAACCATGACCCTTATTGTTGCGGGTTTTAAAAGATTCAGGTTGTTTGTGAAATGATAAAGCGTTCAAAAAAGGTAGCAGAATTGCTCAAGAGTGAGATCAGTTCGATTTTGAAGTTTCAAGTCAAAGATCCCGAGATTGGTTTCACGACACTTGTCGATGTCTCACTTTCCGAAGATTTGAGAAACGCCAAAATCTATTTCAGTGTTCTTGGAGACAGACAGGAGGGAGAAAAAACGCTGAAAGCCCTGACTCGTGCCTCATCCTTTATTCAGGCAGAGCTGGGAACAAGGCTGCGTCTTCGTTATGTTCCGGTTTTGCATTTTTATCTGGACAGATCCTGGGAATATAGAGAAAAGATCGATTTACTGCTGGACAGCCTGAAAGATGAAACCCCGGTGCAAAAACCTTGAATGGAGATTCATGCGGCCTTTAAATAAGAAGATTCTTTCACAATTTCATCGGATTCAGGACATCATTGATAATAATGACCGCTTTTTAATAAGCACCCATATCAATCCCGATGGAGATGCAATCTCTTCTGTATTGGTTTTTTATGCGCTGCTTCAATATAAAAAGAAAACGGTTCAAATCTGTATTCAGGATGTGGTTCCGGAAAAGTTTAATTTTCTTTCCGGAGTCGAAGCGATTCAAAAAGCCGAAGAAATGGATGATCTGTTTAACCCGGAAGCGCTTGTCATACTCGATTCCGCGGATTTGAACAGGCTCGGCTGTGTCAAGGACAGGATAAAAAAGAATCATCTTGTGATCAATATCGACCATCATGCAAGCAATCAGAGGTTTGGAAATGTCAATGTGGTGGACGATTCGGAAAGCAGTGCGGTCGAGATCGTTTATCAGCTGACCCGTTACATGAAAATGCCGACTACACCGGAAGTGGCTACCCTGGTATACACCGGAATTATTTGTGATACCGGCAGTTTCCGTTTCCCCAACACCAGTGAAAGATCCCTGGAAGTGTGTGCGGAAATGGTCAAATCCGGAGCGGTTCCAGAATATATTGCGGAAAAAATATATTATCGCATGTCCAGGCAGACAATCAAGGGACTGGCATCGGCCCTGGCAACCGTTGAATTCCACTATGAGGGCCGTGTATGCTGCATGTATCTGTCCTATGAAATTCTGAAAGAGGCTGAACCCGTCGACACAGAAGGTTTTGTGGATTATCTAATGGCTGTGGATGAAACAGAAGTGGAGTTTTTTATGCTGGAAAAGAGTCCCGGGTGTTTTCGAGTCAGCCTCCGTTCGAAGAATACGCTGGATGTTAACGGCGTGGCTCGGAAATTCGGAGGAGGAGGTCATGTCCGGGCGGCAGGCTGCACGATCAACGGAAATGTTGAAGAGGTCAAGTTTCGCCTTCTTGTCGAATTGGGCGTGTACCTGGATGGAAAATGAATGAAGTCTATCCATTTCAAGAAGGTGTCATTCTGAATGTAAACAAACCATCTGGAATGACCTCTTTTCACGTTGTTCGAATGATTCGAGAATGGATTCACTGTAAAAAAGTGGGTCATGCGGGTACCCTGGACCCCTTGGCTACAGGTGTGCTTTTGGTCTGTACGGGCAAAGCCACCAAACAGGTTTCCCGATTGATGCAGTTCGAAAAGACCTATCGAGCCGTTGTTCGGTTAGGAATTCGAACCGAAACGGATGATAAAGAGGGAACCGTGATTGAAGAAAGGCCAGTGAAAGCGTTTACAAAAAGAGATATTTTGAATGTGCTCAAATGTTTTGAAGGCGAAATTATGCAAATCCCTCCCCGATACGCGGCTATCAAGAAAAACGGGAAACCCCTTTATCGATGGGCGCGGGAAGGGGTCGAAGTAAAAAGAGATCCCCGCCGGGTGACAATTCGGAAGATTGAATTGATCGGCTGGAAAAAGCCAGATATTGATATTTGTGTTCATTGCTCCGGAGGCACGTATATTCGGGCTTTGGCGAGGGATATCGGTGAAATGCTGGGCACGGGGGGAATGATTCTGGAACTGTGCAGAACCGCTATCGGATCCTATGATATTGAATCGGCCCTGACACCCTGGGAATGGAAAGAGCGATTTACCGGCCATGAAAATCTATCGATCGCTTGAGGAAATTCCGTTTGAAAAGGAGACCTGCCTGACCCTGGGGACTTTTGACGGCATCCATCTGGGTCATCAGGAAATTATCAGATCGCTGACCCGTGCGGTGAATGGTACGGGCAGAAGTGTTTTATTGACTTTCTCACCGCATCCGCAGAAGATTGTCGGTGGGGATGATAAACTGTGCCTGTTGACGACTCTCGAAGAGAAGCAGCATATACTGAAATCTCTGGGTATTGACGCGCTCTTGATCATGTCATTTAACCCAAGATTGGCTTCGCAGCCGCCTCGTGATTTTATCATGGAGATTGTAAGAAATGTCGGTGTGCGTTGTTTCTTTATCGGGTTTAATCACGCTTTCGGTAAAGACCGAACCGGGGACGAGAAACTGCTGAATCAGGTCGGCGATCAATGCGGGTTCAAAGTGGCGGTCATTCCTCCCGTGCTGGTTCACGGTGAAACCGTCAGCAGCACACGGATACGCCGTAAATTGCATCAAGGTCTCGTACAGGAAGCGGCTCTCATGCTTGGCCGTCCGTATTGCGTGGAGGGGAAGGTGGTTCGCGGCCATGGCCTGGGCCATCGAATCGGATTCCCGACGGCCAATATTCGTGTCAGCGACAGGGATAAACTGATTCCAGGCCATGGTGTTTATGCCGTTCAGGTTCATTACAGGCGGCGTTCGTTCAGCGGCATGTGCTATATCGGTTTTAGACCGACTGTGAATGGACATTCAAAAGGAATCGAAGTTCACGTTCTGGGTACGGTTGAGGATTTATATCAACAAAGACTCAGAGTTCTGTTTCTTAATCGAATACGGGAAGAGAAGAAGTTCGAATCAGTCGATCGATTGAGAGAGCAGATCAATGAGGACAAATTACGTGTTAAACAACTTTTAAGTTCCGTGAATGAGTAGGAGGTAAGCATGGGCTTGTCCAGAGAAGAGAAAGTCGCACTTATTGAAAAATACGGAAAGGATAGTCAGGATACCGGAAATACATCGGTTCAGATCGCTCTGTTGACGGAGCGCATCAAAGAATTGACCGAACATTTTCAGACTCATAAAAAGGATCACCATTCCCGGCGCGGGCTGCTCAAGCTGGTGGGGCAACGGCGCAGATTACTGGATTATCTGATTCATGAGGATCTGGAACAGTATCGCTCCCTGATCAAAGAACTGGGAATTCGGCGTTGACAGCCGTGTTTGTTCCCGAAGACTGTTCAGGCTGCGAAGAATCACGGATTCATGCAGCCAATCGGCTCCGTTTCATGACAGACGGTGACATGAATTCGAAATGCGGGACGGATAGCCGGACCTGCTTACATTAGGAGAAGATTCAATGATTATTTCGAAAAGTATTGAGATTGAGGGCAAAACACTCACGATTGAGACAGGGAGACTGGCCCGTCAGGCGGATGGTGCCGTTGTGGTGCAGTACGGCGATACCGTGGTTTTGGTTACGGCCGTGGCTTCCCGAAAACCCGCGGAATACCGTGGATTCTTTCCTCTCTCGGTTGAATACAGAGAAAAGACCTATGCCATCGGTAAGATTCCGGGCGGTTTTTTCAAACGCGAAGGCAGACCTCAGGAGAAGGAGATTCTCAGCGCGAGGCTGATAGACCGTCCGATTCGTCCCCTTCTGCCCATGGAGTTTATGTATGAAGTGCAGATAGTGGTAACGGTTCTTTCCTCGGACAGGGAGCACGATGCCGATGTGCTGGGAATTATCGGTGCTTCCGCCGCGCTGTCTATTTCGGATATTCCCTTTCAGGGGCCGATTGCTGCTGTTCGGGTCGGCCGCGTTGATGAACGGTATGTTTTAAACGCCTCTTTTTCGGATCTGACAAAAGGCGATATGAATGTCGTGGTTGCCGCTTCAGAACAGGCACTGGCCATGGTTGAGGGCGAATCCCGTGAGATCAGTGAAGAGGATATGGTTGAAAGTCTGGAATTCGGGCATGAAGCCATCAAGAAAATTATCGCACTTCAGAATGAACTCATAAAAGAAGCGGGACGCTCCAAACGCCCCCTTCTCCCTATTGAAGTCGACACCGGGCTTGTTCAGAAAGTTCGGGAGATTGCAATCAGGAAGCTTCCTGAGGTTCTGGAAATACATCCCAAAATGGAGCGGCGTGAGGCCTTTGAAAACCTGAAACGGGTTATTTTCGACTCTGTGGCCGAAGATTATCCCGGTCAGGAAATATTCATTGAGGAGACTATCCACGAGGTGGAAAAGGAGCTGGTCCGGAAAATGGTTCTGGACGAAAAAAGACGTATCGGAAATCGTGGTTACGACGATATCAGAACAATCGACTGCCAAATTGGAGTGCTGCCCAGAACCCATGGGTCGGCCCTCTTTACACGGGGTGAAACCCAGAGTCTGACGGTCGTGACGCTCGGGACCCGTGTAGACGAGCAGAAGATCGAGAATCTCGAAGGCGAATCGTGGAAGAGTTATATGTTGCATTATAATTTTCCGCCTTTCAGCGTTGGCGAAGTTCGTTTTTTCCGCGGCACCAGCCGAAGAGAAGTGGGACATGGAAATCTGGCGGAAAGGGCTCTCAAACCCGTTATACCCGCGGATGAAGTGTTCCCGTACACCATACGGATTGTATCTGATATTCTGGAATCCAATGGATCCTCATCCATGGCGACCGTATGCGCAGGCAGTCTCGCGCTGATGGACGCGGGTGTACCGGTCAAATCGGCTGTCGCCGGTGTTGCCATGGGTTTGATCAAGGAAAAAGATCAGGTTGCCGTTTTGACGGATATTCTGGGTGATGAAGATCATCTGGGAGATATGGATTTCAAGGTGGCCGGCACCCGTTCGGGAATTACCTCTTTTCAGATGGATATAAAGATAGAAGGAATCAGCTCGGATCTTCTGAGGCAGGCTTTGGACAAGGCCCAAAAAGCCCGATTGAAGATTCTGGATATCATGGACAGCGTGATTAAAATACACAAGGATGATATTTCTCCGTATGCGCCCCGTATTTTCAGCATGAAGATCGACATCGACGATATCGGCGCGGTTATCGGTCCGGGCGGAAAGATGATTCGGGAAATAGTCGATAAAACCGGCGCGGAAGTCAATATTGAAGATGACGGAACGATTCAAATCGCTTCAGCGGATCAACAGTCCTGCATGGCAGCCATGGAGCTGATCAAAAGCATTGTCCAAAAGCCGGAGATCGGAAAGGTTTATAAGGGCAAAGTAAAAAAAATCACGAATTTCGGTGCTTTCATTGAAATTCTGCCCGGCAAAGAGGGCCTGCTGCATATATCCGAGATCGCGCCGCATCGCGTCAACCGTGTCGAAGATCATCTTCGTGTCGGGCAGGAAATTGAAGTTAAATTAATGAAGATTAATCCAGAGGGCAAGCTGGATCTGAGTCACAAGGTACTGCAAAAAACCGACAGCGAGAGATGAGTCGGACATGTTTTTCAGGGTTGATGAGACATTACTGAACAATGGGATTCGTGTGTTGTCTCAGTGTGTACCGGGTTCGAATTCAGTCGCACTGGGAATATGGATAAAGGCGGGATCCCGTTATGAATTGGATACGCAAAACGGCATTTCACATTTTCTCGAACACATGGTTTTTACCGGTACGCAAACGCGCGATGCCCGTGATATTGCGATCAGCCTTGAAAGTCTGGGCGGACACTTAAACGCCTTTACAGAAAAGGAGACGATCGCTTTTCATTCCTGGACAATGCCGGATCATATGCATGAGGCGTTTGAAGTGTTGTCCGATCTGGTATTAAACGCCACGCTGAAACCGTCTGCCATTCGAAAGGAAAAGACCGTTGTTTTGGAAGAGATTCACAGTCTATATGATTCACCCGAAGACCTTGTTCAGGATATATTGATTCGTACAGTTTTTGGGAAACACTCTTTGGGCAGGCCCATTCTGGGCACTGCCGACAGTATCAGCCGTCTGCTTCGTTCGGATCTGGATCGCTACAGGGCCGAACACTACACAGCAGAGAATATACTGGTGACTGCCGCCGGAAAACTGCACCACGAGTCTTTGATCCAACTGGCGAAGAAATATTTAAGTGATGTGCCCGCGGGTTCCGAAAAAAAGGTCGAACCTCCTGTATTTGGAGGGACTATCCGCCGTGAAGACAAAATGCCCTTTCAACAAAACCATCTTTGTATCGGCATTCCCGGTTTTGCCATGGCTGATGAAAGACGGTATGTGTTGGTTCTGATCAATCAAATATTAGGGGTTGGAATGAGTTCCCGGCTTTTTCAGGAGCTGCGGGAAAACAGGGGATGGGTCTATTCGATTTACACATTTCTGGAGTGTTGGAAAGATTCGGGACTCCTGGGAATCTACGCAGGCACGGCTCCGGTACATACTGAAAAAGTGATCAGGGGCATTCGCGCCGAGATCGATAAACTGACTCGAAAAAGCATAACCGTTGATGAATTGAACCGGGTCAAACGACGAATCGAGGGGCATTTGATTCTTGCTCATGAAGATGTCAACTATCGCATGGATCGACTGGCTCGATTCGCCCTGTACGATCAACCGGTGCCGATGATGGAAGAAACGATTGCCCGGTTCAATAGTATCACTCCTGTAATAATTCAGAAAACGGCTCGAGAATTGTTTGAGGAACAGAGTATCCATGAATCACTTCTGATTTCCGAAACCGCAGCATGATTTAGGAGGAAGCTCTCATGAAGTCTCCTGATATTTCTCTTCGCGGGAAATCCACGCCCGAATCTCCCATAAGAAAACTGGCCGTTCATGCTGATGCGGCAAAAGCACATGGAGTGCATATCTATCATTTGAATATCGGTCAGCCTGATATACCCACTCCAAATGAATTTTTCCAGGCCCTGCAATCGTTTGAACAAAAGGTTCTGGCCTATGGACCTTCCAACGGACTTCCCGAATTTCTGAAGACCATGGCCGATTATTACCGCAAAAACGGAATTGAAGTGGAACCAAAAGACTGCATGATCTCCACAGCGGGAAGTGAAGCCGTTTTATTTGCAATGATGGCCGCGGCTTCGCCAGGGGATGAGATCATTGTTCCTGAACCGTTCTATCCCAATTACAACGGATTCGCGCATATGGCCGGAATCCGCCTGATTCCTGTGGGGACGGATCCCGAGAACGGATACAGGCTGCCTTCGATTCAAAAACTGGAGCAATGCCTTACAACGCGCTCCCGCGCGATAATAATCTGCTCGCCGAACAACCCGACAGGCACGGTTCTCACTCGAGAGGAGATGAAAATCGTGGCTGATTTTGCCTTGCACAATCAATTATTTGTACTGTCCGATGAAGTATACAGAGAGTTTTGCTTTTCCGGTAAACATGTTTCCATAATGGAATTTTCAGAAATCAGTGAAAATGCCATTCTGGTGGACAGTCTGTCCAAACGTTACAGCGCGTGTGGTGCCCGTGTGGGATGCATAGTCAGTAAAAATAAAGAAATCATGAAAACCGTTCTTAAATTCGGGCAGGCACGTCTTTGTCCGCCGACTTTGGAGCAGATCGGGGCCATGGCGTTGGTCAAAACCGGTGAACGCTACTTTTCGGACATGCTTGAGGAATACCGTGAACGCAGGGATACGCTTTTTCAAAGACTTTCGAAGATTCAAGGCGTAAAATGCGTCAAGCCAGAGGGGGCCTTTTACATGATGGTCACCTTTCCGGTGAAGGATATCGAAGATTTCTGCCGATGGATGCTGACGGATTTTCATGACCAGAATGAAACCGTAATGATAGCGCCTGGGCCGGGTTTCTACGCAACTCCCGGACGTGGAATGAGGGAGGCTCGAATCGCCTATGTACTCAACTCTCAGGCTTTGAACCGATCTATGGATATTCTTGAAAAAGGTTTGAATGCTTACCCTGGATAGATTATGTCGGAAACGAAATCAAGGAATCATCATCCTATTCTGGCCTTTCATAAAGTCGATGATCGATTTGAATGGGGAATCACCCGGGTGACTCCACACCGGTTTCAACGAGTCATCCGATACCTGTCTGATAATGCCTATACGAGTCTGCCGCTTGAGAAACTGACTGAAAACAAGATCCCTGTCGGTCCTGCTGTGACACTGACATTTGATGATGCCTATGAAAACATAATGGATCACGCGGTACCGCCTATGCAGGAACTGGGTTTTACCGGAACTGTGTTCGTAATTGCAGGATATATAGGCCGGGAGAATACATGGGATGTGAATTTAGGGGGGAAACGGTTCAGGCATCTCAGCTGGGAGCAGATACGGCAGCTGCATTCCATGGGCTGGGAAATCGGCTCTCATGGTTGTTGTCATGTGGATTTGACCCGGTTGACACTGAAAGAATTGATACGTGAAATAAGAGTTTCCAAATGCATTCTCGAAGACGGATTGAATAATAAGATACGGTTTATCTCATTTCCATTTGGCCGGTATAATCAACGTGTTATCGATAGTTGCCAGGAAGAAGGATATATTTGCGGATGTGCTTTGATAAAAAAAAATCATGATTATATTCATGAATCATTTGTTTTGCAGCGAAAAGCTTATTATCTTTTTGATGGGATCAACAGTCTAAAGGCAAAAATGGGAGGGAGATTCATCGTGCCGGAAATGTGGAAACTGAAACTCATCAATGAATTTTCCAGCGGCACGGTATGGGTGAAAAACGGTTTTCTGCGGAAAAGATGATCCGATAAATCAATACGGATCAACTCTGTTCATCTTTGGTTCTGTGTCTGGGGAGGACGTGGTGAAAAAATCTGAACTCAACGGACCGCCCATAAGAAGGCTTTACTATTCATCCAGAGAATTATCCCGTTTAACAGGAAGGGATTCACAGGAGCTAAGAGATTGGGAAGCACGATTTCCCGCTTTACGGCCGTCAAAAAGCAAAACAGGAAGACGCCTGTACAGACCCTCGGATATGGAGCTGGTTTGTACCATAAATAAATTTATGAATCAAGGGCTCGGCGATGATGACATCAATCAGGTATTAAAAAATCCGGATGTACACACTCAACCAGAGAAAAAGAAGAGTGACACAACCGAATGGCACGACGCCATAAAGTCTCTGCAGCAAGACCTGAAAGATCTTCTTCAAATCATTGATGAGGACATTCCAAGAGAACGTGATTTCCAAAGCAGCGATCAGGAACGGGAGAACCGGATTTCATGAAAATCTCTCTGATCACGGTCGGCACAACCAAAACTGCCTGTTTCCTGGAAGGTGAAAACCATTATATCCAAAGATTGCGTCATTACTCAGCGGTTGAAAGTAAATCAGTCCTCCCGGCTCCAATCAAGCCATCGACGGATACGCAGAGAGTTCTTCAAGAGGAAGCGGATCGCATACTTCGTGTCTTGCCTGAATCTAACTGCGTAGTCATCGCTCTGGACCGAAAAGGCGAGTCATGGAGTTCGCTTGAATTGGCCGATCGAATTCAGGAATGGTTGAATCGTTCCGTTAAGCGATCGGTTTGGATTGTCGGAGGAGCCGTCGGATTGGGGGAAAGGGTCATTAAACGCAGTGATTATTGTTTCTCCCTTTCGAAAATGACCTTTCCACATGAAATGGTCCCCGTGATTCTTCTGGAGCAACTCTATCGAAGTTTTACCCTGATCCGGGGTGAGAAATATCACAAATAAATCGGATAGGCGTTGTGAAATCAAAAACACAAACATGCCCCCATTGCGGCGGAAACGTTCGAATTTATCAGAACCCCCTTCCCACAGTGGATATCCTTATTCAAAGGAATAACCGGATTCTACTGATTCAAAGAAAGAATTTTCCATACGGCTGGGCACTCCCCGGCGGTTTTATCGATTATGGCGAGTCCGCAGAAAAAGCGGCTGTCCGGGAAGCCCGTGAGGAGACGAAGCTGGAGGTTTATAATCTGCGCTTATTGGGTGTGTACTCCAAACCGGACAGAGATCCACGTTTTCATACGATTTCCGTGGTGTATACGGCTGAGGCTCGGGGTGAATCGAAAGCTTCCGATGACGCGGCCGATTTGGGTTGGTTCGATCGAAGACATTTACCCTCGCCACTGGCATTCGATCATAAACAGATTTTAACCGATTTCTTCGATGAGCAATTCCATTAATCCAATTAAATCACCGCGACTTCCTATTCAAAGGATTATTATCCATGTGGATATGGATGCTTTTTATGCGTCTGTTGAACAAAGAGATCATTCAGAATTGCAAGGGAAACCGGTTGTCATCGGGGCTGATCCCAAAGAGGGACAAGGCAGGGGTGTGGTATGTGCGGCTTCGTATGAAGCCAGAAAGTACGGTATCCATTCAGCCCAGCCTATTTCCAGGGCTTTCCGGTTATGTCCCCATGCCGTGTTTATGCCGGTTCGTATGGATTATTATGTTTCCGTAAGCCGTAAATTGATGGAGATTTTTAAACGCTATACACCTCTTGTGGAGACGGTGAGTCTGGATGAAGCATTTCTTGACCTGACCGGAACGCTGCGATTGATGGGGAGTGCGGAAGAAACCGGACTGCGAATCAAAACGGAGATAAGGCATGAACAGGGGCTGACCGCTTCTATTGGAATCGCTCCCAACAAGCTCCTGGCAAAAATCGCCTCAGACTTGAAGAAACCGGATGGATTTGTCGTTGTTGATCACAATAGAATAGGTGAGTTTCTGAACCCTCTTCCAATTCGCAGGATTTGGGGTGTCGGAGCAAAGATCGAGAAACAATTGAACGAGCTGAACATAAGGACAATAGGAGACCTTTCACGGTTTTCGATAGAGGAATTGAAGTCCAGGTTTGGACGCCATGGAGAAGTTTTAAAGCATTTGTCCAGAGGTGAAGACGACAGCCCGGTTGTTCCGGAAAGAAATGCCAAGTCAATATCCAATGAAATCACGTTTGAAAAGGACGAATCGGATCGGTTATGCTGCCTGAATATTCTCTTGTGGCTTTCCGAGAAGGTTGCATTTCGTATGCGTTCTCACCGTATAAAAGGAAAAACCGTGGTATTGAAGATTCGTGATTGCGATTTTACAACGTGGACAAAACATCATACACTGGTTTTTCCAACGGATGCAACGGATACAATTTACCAAACAGTACAAAAGTTGTTTGAAAATAATCATTCTACTCGACCGATACGGCTCTTGGGAGTGGGCATGACTCAACTATCGCGGACAGATGGAGATCAAACCGATCTGTTTAAGGATGACAAGCAAGAAAAAATAAACAGGGCAATGGATAAACTGAAAAATAAATACGGAGAGTGCATCGTTTTGAGAGGAAAAACGAACTGAACAATCGGTCAAATTTCCAATAAACCGGTTGACAAAAGACCGTGAAAATCTTACATTAAACCAGTGATTTAGAAAATGATAAAGTGCTCAAACAGGATCTTCGGCCCTGACTCTGAAGGGCCATTTTACTATATCTGTATACTGACATGACAATGGGAATAAAAGCCAGAATGCGGAGTCGAACCTTCTTATGCCAGGCGAAGCGAATTTTCTAAATCAATTGGCGAAACAACTCAAGCAGATAAAACACCGGAATCTGGAACGGCTGGCCGGTTTGTTTATTACCGGACTGACCCTGATGGCTCTGATTGTTTTCGCCCTGTATATTAACCGACGATGGGATATTCCTTCCGATGAAAAAATCATCGTGGACATTCAGAGGGGTATGACTTTAACCTCTATTGCCAGAGAACTGGGGGAATTGCGGATCATTCAACATCCCCGGACTTTTATGATTATGGCTAAATTCATGGGATGGGGCCACCAGCTCAAGGCCGGTCATTATTTATTTGAAGGTCAAGTGTCTTATTGGAAAGTTCTTCGCCGGCTCACCAGGGGAAATGTGATGACCCTTACACTTACCATCCCTGAGGGTCTGCGTGCAGAGAATGTTGTGTCGTTGTTGAAACAACATTTGCATATTGATTCAACCACTCTGATGGAACGGATAAACAATGAACAGTTTTGTCGTCAACTGAAAGTGGATGCCCCCTCATTGGAGGGGTATCTGTTTCCGGATACCTATTATTTCATGCTCAACGAAACACCTGAATCGGCTTTGACAAAGATGGTCAACCGGTATCGGAGTGTTATTCATGATTCTTTGCTGGAAAGAGCCCGGAGTTTGGGTATGACGATTCATGAAGTGATGACATTGGCTTCCATTATCGAAGGAGAAGCCGTTATCGGTTCGGAAAGGGCTGTGATATCCGCTCTGTATCATAACCGGCTGCAAAAAGGAATGCGTCTTCAGGCGGACCCGACCATTCAATACATCATTCACGATGGACCGAGACGCCTCTTGTATAAAGATTTACAGATTCAATCGCCGTATAATACATATTTATACCGAGGGCTTCCACCAAGTCCGGTAAACAGCCCGGGGCTTGCCTCTATACTGGCCGCATTGTATCCCTCTTCCGATGATTATCTGTACATGGTGGCCAATGGCGATGGGTCTCACACTTTTTCCCGGACCATCGAAGAGCATCAGAAGGCGAAAGATCGATTCGACAGATTGAGAAGAGACATTCGCCGTAATCGCTGAAATCGGAAAAAACCGTGAAATCAGATTCGATAAAGTTTCTGTCCGAGCTGAATCAGGCGCAGCAAAGAGCGGTTGAGACGACAGAGGGGCCGGTACTGGTTCTGGCGGGGGCCGGAAGCGGTAAAACCCGTGTTTTAACTTATCGCTATGCGTACCTGGTGGGCACCGGAAAAACAGGCCCTCAAAATATACTGGCCATGACATTTACCAATAAAGCCGCTCGGGAGATGAAAGAGCGGATTCAGAAATTGGTCGGGGTGCAGACGCTGTACTGGATCGGAACTTTTCACAGTATCTGCGCCAGAATTCTTCGTCGGGAACATTCGGCGTTGTCCTACTCGAAAGATTTTGTGATCTATGACACCGACGATCAGCAGCGACTCATCAAATCCATAATGGATCAGGATGCTGTTCCATTCCGTGACTTCACGCCAAAATCGATTGCCTCTGTTATCAGTCGCTGCAAAAACCGAATGATATTACCGGAGGAATTTTCACGTAACGCTTCTTCTGCATTTGAACAGGCTGTCGCCGGTATCTATCCTGTTTATGAATCGTCTCTCAGGAAGAATCAGGCATTTGATTTCGATGACCTGCTGCTGATGACGCTGCGGATTTTCGAAGACCGTCCCGGGATTTTGCTTGACTATCAGAAACGTTTTCACTATATCATGGTCGATGAATACCAGGATACCAACCGTGTTCAGTTTCTTCTTTTAAAAAGACTGGCGGAACTGAACCGAAACCTGTGCGTAGTGGGCGATGATGATCAATCCATTTACCGCTGGCGAGGAGCGGACATACAGAATATTCTCGAATTTGAAACCCATTTTAGAGATGCCTCTGTTTTCAGACTCGAACAGAATTACCGTTCGACCCGGCTTATTCTGCGAGCCGCCAATTCCCTGGTTGAAAAAAATGCCGGCCGAAAAGGCAAGCGTTTGTGGAGCGAAAAAGAAGAAGGCGAGAAGATCGAAATTCTGGAAGCGATGGATGAAATAGATGAAGCCCAGAAAATCGTCGAACAAATCAAGGAAGAGGTTTTTCGAGGAAAGCGCATTTTCAAGCAGTTTGCCATTCTGTATCGAACCAATGCCCAGTCTCGTGCGATTGAAGATAGAATGCGAAGAAACGGTCTTTCATATGTGATTGTCGGAGGTGTCCGATTTTATGACCGAAAAGAGGTCAAAGACGTTTTAGCCTATCTGAAGCTCATTGTGAATACAAGCGATTCGGTCAGCCTTCACCGTGTTGTCAATTTTCCGACAAGAGGCATCGGAGAAGTTTCCTGGAAACGCATTGTCGAATTCGCCGCAGAACGGAATATGCATATCTTCGATGTATTGCAGATCATTGACAAAGTGCCCGGAATTGGCACGCGTGCGGTAAAAAACATTCTGGCCTTTGTTGAATTGATCCGAAAATACATAAATCTTAAAAATCAAATATCACCGAATGAACTGGTCAGGACACTTGTTGACGAAGTGGGCCTTTTGAGAATGTACAAATCGGAAAATACCATCGAGTCACAGGGAAAAGCCGAAAACGTTCAGGAATTGCTGTCCGCAGTCAGCGAATACGCTGAAAACACGCCATCTCCCACTTTAGCCGGTTTTTTGGAAGAAGTTTCTCTTGTTTCCGATGTGGATACCTGGGATGACAAATCCAACGCCATCACTCTTATGACACTTCATTGTGCCAAGGGATTGGAGTTCCCAGTTGTGTTTATCACAGGACTGGAAGAAGGCCTTTTCCCCGTTTACAGAAGTCTTGACGATAAGGAGGCATTGGAAGAGGAACGTCGTTTGTTCTACGTAGGCATGACGAGGGCATGCGACCGGCTTTTCATTTCCTGGGCGGGTCAAAGACGTCTGTTCATCGACTCGAATTATCGGCTGCCATCCCGCTTCCTCAATGAAATCGATCAGAATTTATTACATGTTCGAAAAAAGGCTGAACGGCATGAAAGATGGATGGAGGGAATTCACTCGACGGGTAAAGAAAGTCATGATGAGAAATCCGATCCACATCCGGCTTATGAAGACTATTCCCAGGAGACGAGGGAACTCGTACCGGGTGCCTGGGTTAAACATGAAGAGTATGGAAAGGGGCAAATTCGAAGCGTTGAAGGGTCTGGCGAAAAGCTGAAAATACGCGTGTATTTCAAGGGTGAAGGCGAAAAGAAATTTATGGTGCAATATGCGCGTTTTACTCTGTTGTAAATCGTGTCGCCGGTTAAGCTTTACGATGCTCTTTTCCAACTTCGACAAATTTCAATAGCGGATCATTTCGTGAGTTTTAATCCGATTGCATTAACACGCCGGCTTTTACAGATACCCTCATGCAGCGGTGAAGAAACGGCGCTGGGATCGGTTATCTCCGAAGAGCTCGAATCCCTGGGTTTTCGGGTTTGCCGGCAGTCTGTTCAGGGGGAAAGATTCAATATTTGGGCATTCAGGGGCAACCCCGTTATCACATTTGCCACGCATATGGATACGGTCCAGCCATTTCTGGAATTTCATGAAGACGAGACATGTCTGTATGGACGGGGTGCGTGTGATGCCAAGGGAATCATAGCCGTCCAGATAGCCGCAGCGAAAAGACTTTTAGAGGCGGGAATGGAGGCAGGCGTTTTGTTTCTGGTCGGTGAGGAAGCGGGAAGCGATGGTGCCAGGAAGGCGAATCAGCTGGAAAACGATTGCCGTTTTTTAATTATGGGTGAGCCCACAGATAATCGAATGGCAACCGGTACAAAGGGCGCTCTGCGTCTTCTTTTACGAACTGAAGGAACGGCCGCTCATTCCTCCTGTCCGGAAGAGGGAGATTCCGCCCTCCTCAAGCTGATCGATATTGTTCAGATGTGGAGAATGCGAAACTGGCCTCATGATCCGGTTATGGGATCGACTACATGGAACGTCGGCCGGTTGCAGGGAGGCCGGCAGGCAAACGTGATTCCTGATCGGGCCGAGGCGGAAATCATGTTCCGTCTCATCAACCCTGTAAACAATGTTCTTCGAATCCTGCAGAACGATGTCAAGCAACTGGGAGTGATCGATGTCCTGTATCAGGCCGACCCTGTCAGGTTGAGAACCCTGGAAGGTTTCGAGACGATGGTCGCCTCGTTTGCCACAGATATTCCTTTGCTGAACCGTTGGGGCGAACCGTTTTTATTGGGCCCTGGTTCGATTATTGATGCCCACTCCGATCATGAAAAAATCAAGAAAACAGACCTGACTCATGCCGTGGATCTTTATTTCAATATGGCCTGCCGGCTTCTTGAATGAAGTGTGTATTTTTAGGAAACTCTATGATTATCATGAAATTTGGAGGAACTTCCATCAAGGACGTTTCCTGCATTCGAAGAGTGATTGATATTATTCAGAGCAGACTGGACCATTCTCCTGTCTTGGTATTTTCCGCTATGGGTAAAACGACCCGGCTTTTACTGGAGGCCGCACGTTCCAGAGCCGCAGGAAACAGTGAATCGGCAGATTTCCTGAAAAAAGACATAGAGGAGTATCACCGAAATATCGCATCGGAGTTGTTTGGACGAAAGGGAACAGATTGTAATCTGGAAACTCTTCTGGAAGAATTTTCCTGTGCATTTCGATCCATTCCGGTTCATGACAGGCTTTCGGACCAGGATCATGACCGGCTGATTTCATTTGGTGAACGGTTTTCAACGGCGATCATGGTATCGGCTTTGAAAAAAGCGGGCATAGGCGCCATAGATCTGGATGCGCGCCGAATCATTCGAACCGATTCCCGGTTCACACGCGCGAAGCCGAACATGGATTCGACAAGAAGCGCGATTCGGGAACACCTGATTCCCGAGTCATCCCGGAGAACGGTGGTCACACAAGGGTTTATCGGGTCCGATGAGAAAGGAAACACGACCACGCTGGGCTTTGAGGGATCTGATTTTACCGCGGCTCTTCTTGGATGGGGTACGGATGCGAAAGAGATACAGATCTGGAAAGACGTGCCTGGAGTGATGACCGCCGATCCGCTGATCATCGAAGACGTGAAAACAGTTCCCAGCCTTTCTTATGACGAAGTGGAGGTTCTTACACGATGCGGAGCGAAAGTCCTGCATCCCATGACCATGGCACCGGCACGAAAAAAAGTGATTCCTGTCCGAATACTTGATTCAACGAATCCGAATGCTCCCTGCACGTTGATCAGCCGGTCCGGCGGGAAGGGGGGACCGGTTCGATCCATCACGATTCGAAAAGACATGGTGACGGTTCGAATCAAAGTTTCCAGAAATGATGCTTCTCGTTTGTTTCAGAAAATGCAGTCTGAGAATAAAGATGCGGGATGTCCATGGATCTGCTTTTCCGAAAAAGATGGAATAACTATTGTGACTTCTGCCGACAACTGGAAAACGGTTGCCTCTTCTTCCGGATTGTTGAATTATTCACAAAACTTCTCTTCATCCATGGCACTGATTTCTCTCGTCGGAGCCGCTTTGACCGGATACCGGCTTCGCCAGCAAGAAGTATTCGAGATGATGGGAAACATACCCGTGCAGATACTTTCCTGCACTATCTCTCCCATGGCCCGGCATTTACTGGTTAAAGAGACAGACTCCCTAAGTGCGCTTCGCCTCCTTCATGAGAACATTTTCTGTTTAAAACATCCTTCAAACTTCTATTTTGAGGTTTCCCATGTTAAAGACAGCGCTTGTTGGATACGGCAAAATGGGACGATTGATTGATTCCATGGCCGATGATTTTGACGTGCAGATTGTGACCCGTTTCGAGATTGATGATCCGGTCCGCGACGATGAACAGACTCGAAAGAGACTGGAAGGTGTCTCTGTTTTGCTGGATTTCTCTGTTGCCGGCGCTGTGGTCAAGACCGTTGAAGCCTGTATGGCGATGAGAAAGAATCTGGTAGTGGGAACAACCGGCTGGGACCATTCCATGAAAACGATTCGTGAGCAGGTCGAGAAATCGACCTGTGGGTTGGTTTATGCATCAAACTTTTCGCTCGGCATACAGCTTTTTTTTAAAATCGCCCATTACTCAGCCGCGATCATGAACCGGTTTCAGGAATACGATGTTTATCTCGAAGAGGCCCATCACCGGATGAAAAAAGACGCTCCCTCCGGAACGGCCATAACGCTGAAGCGGCTCATGAGCGAGTATTATCCCCCGGAGAAACTGCCGGTTTCCAGCATCCGAGCGGGATACATACCCGGAACCCATTCAGTCAGTTTTGACGGGCCCCCGGACAGCCTGCGTCTTGAGCACAGGGCCCGAAACCGGGAAGGATTCGCCAGAGGCGCGCTCCTCGCGGCTCGATGGATTCAGGGCCGGCGTGGCTATTATCATTTCAGCGATGTCGTGGATAAAATACTCGAATAAAAAAACAATCGGACGGGATCGAATAAAAATCAGGAGACTGTTATGGAGATAAAAGATTTAAAGGGATGCGGAACGGCTCTGGTCACTCCGTTTACATTGAAGGGGAAGCTGGATGAAAACGCTCTCAAAAGGCTTGTTTCGTTTCAAATCGAGGCGGGCATCGACTTTCTGGTCCCCTGCGGAACCACGGGAGAAAATCCAACTCTGACTTCCGATGAACATCAACGGATTGTCGAGCTGGTTGTCGAAAATGCAGGGGGAAAAGTTCCTGTTATAGCCGGAGCCGGAGGGTATGATACAAAAAGCGTGATCATCATGGCAAGAAAATTGTCAAAATTGGGAGCCGACGCTATTTTATCCGTCACACCCTATTACAACAAACCGACTCAGGAAGGTCTCTATCAGCATTACCGCATGATTGCCGAATCCGTGGATTTGCCGATTATACTCTATAATGTGCCGGGCCGGACTTCAGTGAATCTGCTTCCGGAAACAGTTCTGCGATTGAGTGAAATACCCTCTATCATCGGCATTAAAGAGGCATCCGGTCATATTGGGCAGATTGGTGAACTGGCTGTCAAAGCGCCTTCGGATTTCAAGATAATTTCAGGGGATGATCCCAATACACTGCCTATGATGGCCATGGGAGCCGTAGGAGTCATTTCAGTTATTTCCAATCAGGTGCCCGAAGCAGTCATTCGTCTTACGCATCTATGTCTGGGAAGAAAATTCCGGGAAGCCATGGAAATTCAAAGGAGTCTGTTCGATTTGATGCGGTACAATTTTATTGAAACCAATCCTGTGCCGGTTAAGACCGGACTTTCCATGATGGGATTGATCGAAGAAACCGTCCGCCTGCCTCTGGTTCCTATGCACCCTTCGAACAGAGAGAAATTATATCAATGTTTAAAGGACCTGTCGTTGATACAGTGACTGAAAAAAATGAGGAACTATTTTGAGCCTGATAAACCGGATTGAAGCGGCTTTCGAAGGGACCCTGGATGAAGCGGAAGCCCTGAAGACGTTTGAAGAGTTTATGCAAGCCCTGAATGACGGTTCTGTTCGGGCTGCCGAGAAAAAAGATGACCGATGGACAGTCAATGGATGGGTTAAAAAAGGGATCCTGCTCGGTTTCCGCCTTGGCGAAATATCGGATTATTCTTTCGAGTCTTTTTCTTTTTATGACAAATCCACTTTTCCACTTAAAACACTATCCATGAAACATGGGCTCAGAATCGTTCCAGGCGGTTCTTCAATCCGGAACGGATGCTATATCGGTAAACAGGTTACCTGCATGCCGCCCATGTATATCAATGTCGGTGCGTATGTCGATGATCAGACCATGGTTGATTCTCATGCACTGATTGGCTCCTGTGCCCAGATCGGGAAAAGGGTTCATATCAGTGCCGGTTCACAGATAGGCGGTGTTCTGGAGCCCATTGGGTCTCTTCCGGTCATTATTGAAGACGATGTGCTTATCGGCGGCAATTGCGGTATCTATGAAGGAACGGTTGTCAGAAAGGGAGCCGTCATTGGAGCGGGAACCGTGATTACGGGATCGACACCTGTGTATGATCTTGTATTGGGTAAAATCTATAAGAAAACGGAAGAGTCCCCGCTGCAGATACCGCCGCGTGCCGTTGTTATACCCGGAACCCGACCTGTTCTTTCTTCCGCGGGCAGGGAATGGGGATTGTCTGTCTTGACACCGATCATCATTAAATACAAAGACGACAAAACAAAGGCACAGATCGAACTGGAAAGCTTTTTACGCTGAAAGAACGAGTTAGATCTGTTTACAGAGACTTTCTTATATGAAAAAAAAGGCTGGATAATGGAAATTTGGATGTCTTGACATTAATATCTATTTTCCGTATATTTAATAAGCCTTTACGTGGTTTCCTTTTTTAGGCAAACAGCAGCGATCGGAAAACGGGGAGAAAAATTCCAAAATTTTATTATTTTTTCAGCGAGCTCTGTGGCTTGCCGCTATTTTCCTGTGATCAATTGATCGCAGCAATATGAAAACCGAAAGGATCCGATCTAAACCGAATGGGCGAAAAATCAAGACGCATATTGCGGCATTTTACAAATGAGCCTGTTTTGCGTGTCAATGTTGCAGGCGGCAATCATTCACTGGATTTTCAGGTTACCGATGAGTTCAGTATTGAGAATAACAGTGGTGAAACCATCATCGGCCCTCTCAGGTCCGGTCTGCATTGGCGTGTCAAGATGGAATCCTATGAGCCGGCTCAGTTTATCTATTCCATTCTGGTTCATACCACTCAGGATGAGGTTGAGGCCGGAGAGATTGCCGATCAGCTCAATAAGCAGGGGTTGAATGTCCGAATTCGGGAACTGGGAGGTGTCATTCTTCTAAACGAAAAACATCTTACAGACAATCGGCAGCTTCAGGTTCTGGTCGGGGAGTTCAATTCATCGACAGAGGCCTATCATTTTCAATGGTCTGGAAAGTCTGAGTACGAAGTTGAAGTTATCCATGAGAAAATCCGCGAATCGAGAGGTGTGCTCGAAATATTTGACGCTCAATATGAGCGTTCATCCAAACTTCAGAATCAACTGACGTTACGACCATTGGTCAATGACACCGAAACGGAATTGTTCGACGTGATGGTCTCTAAATCTTTCCCATTTGAAAAGAAAATAAAGAAAAGGTTTCAGGGCCCTATTACTTTCCGGATCGGAGATCATGGAAATATTATGGCGATCTGTGAAATTCCATTGGAAAAATATCTGGAAGGGGTTCTATCCGCTGTCATGGATCCCAAAGATCCCATAGAAGCCTTGAAGAGTCAGGCGGTAGCGTCCCGGGGCCTGGCTTTGGCCAATCTCGGTTTATTCCATCCCAATGAGCCTTTTGATTTCTGCAGCGACCATCACTGCCAGCTGTTTATCGATAATACCAAAGTTCATGAAACCGTCTTGAAAGCCATTCACGCTACACGCGGTGAAGTGTTGTATTCCAATCGCCAAATATGCGAGACTCTGTACAGCAGGCTCTGCGGGGGGCATACTTCTGACAATCATCCGATTCATTCGAAGCCGTACGCGCCGGGATTACAATCCGTCTATGACGGAAAATCCAATCACAGACGCAAGAACCTCAATAAAGAAGGACATGTTGACGATTGGATCAAGTCCAATCCGAAAGTCTATTGCAATCCGCAAATACACGAATGGTACCCCCTTCTGGAAAACGCAGGAGAGGCTTTTCGATGGGAAGTTACCCATTCCCGGAAAAAACTTGAAGAAATCATCATTGAGAAAACCGGAGAAGATATAGGCACTCTTTTTGATATTGTTCCCGTAAAACGCGGGAATTCGGGCCGTTTAAAGGAAATCGAAATAATCGGCAGCCGAAAGAATCTTTATATTACCAAAGATATTAATATTCGACAGACTCTGGACAGGGATATACTTCAAAGCAGCTGTTTTATCATCGAGTCAGAGCTGGGTGTTGACGGAATACCGCTTTCATTTCGATTCATAGGCGCCGGATTGGGACATGGCGCCGGTTTGTGCCAGACCGGCGCAACAGTAATGGCTCATGAGGGGCAATCCTATTTGAATATTCTGAATCATTATTTCAAGGGCGGCAAGATGCATCAGATTTATCAATAATCAAAACATGTTCTGAAGGGATATCCGCTTCAGGTCTGACAAGGGGAAACCATGGCTGCAGAGTTGCGAGAACGACTTGAGGAATCGCTGGACCGGCTGGAAAAATTACGGAGGCATCTTTGACATCGATGCCCGAAAAAATCGTCTCGAGAAACTACAGGCTCAAAGCGCTTTATCCGATTTCTGGAATAATCAGGAAGAAGCTCAGGCGGTTCTTAAAGAGATAAACAATTTAAAAGACTGGACCGATGCCTGGGACTCCCTTCATGAAAAAATCGAGGAGTCCCTTCTTATGTTCGGTATGGTCGAAGAAGAGGAAGATGAGGCGGCTCTTGCGGATCTTTCCAGGGATGCGGATCAAATCGAAAAAGATCTGGACAATCTGGAATTGAGGAGGATGCTTGGGGGTGAGGATGATTCTTCTGACGCGATCGTGACGATTCATCCCGGGGCGGGTGGTACCGAATCCCAGGATTGGGCCGAAATGCTTTTCCGCATGTATACCCGCTTCTTTCAGCAAAAAGGTTTTTCTTTTGACGTGCTTGATTTGCAGTCCGGAGAAGAAGCGGGATTGAAAAGCGTCACCCTGGAGGTCTCCGGCGAATATGCCTATGGATATCTGAAGGCCGAAGCCGGTGTGCATCGTTTAGTGCGAATATCACCCTTTGATTCCAACAAACGGCGTCACACCTCTTTTGCATCGGTTTTCGTCTATCCGGAAGTGGAAGAGAATATTGAAGTCAATATCAATCCTTCCGATCTGCGTATTGATACGTATCGAGCCTCGGGTGCCGGAGGACAGCATGTCAACAAGACCAGTTCAGCGGTTCGAATAACCCACATTCCAACGGGTCTGGTTGTACAATGTCAAAGTGAACGGTCACAGCATCAGAATAAAGCAAACGCGATGAAAATTCTCCTGTCCCGTCTTTACCAGAAGAAGAAGGAAGAAGAGTCAAAACGCCTGGAGGCGATTGAAAAAAATAAAAAAGAGATCGCCTGGGGGAGCCAGATCCGTTCATATGTATTTCAGCCCTATACTCTGGTAAAAGATCATCGTACCAATGTCGAAACATCGGATATTCAGAAAGTCATGGACGGTTTTCTGGATCCATTTGTAAAGGGTTATCTGCTTGAGTATTCATAAAATGAGACATGGAGGAACGGTTGGATCTCTTTGATGAACTGAGAAATACACGACTTGAAAAGCTGAAGAAAATGGAATCCATGGGCGTCAACCCATATGGCTGCCGGTTCGACCGAACGCATAAAGCCGCCGATATTCTTTCTCTGGATTTGTCAGAGGGTGAGGAGAAGCCGCGGGTTTCGGCGGCCGGAAGAATCATGTCTCTTCGTCGCATGGGTGGAGCCGGGTTCGCGCATTTGCAGGATGACAGCGGGCGAATTCAGATTTATTCAAGAAAAGATCAGGTCGATGAGAAAACATTCGATATTTTTAAACTGTTGGATCTTGGAGATATTATCGGTGTTGAAGGCACGGTATTTACCACCAGAACCGGTGAAATCACCATTTCTATCGAATCACTGACCGTTTTGGCTAAATCACTGCGGCCGCTTCCGATCGTCAAAGAGAAAATACAGGATGATGAAAAAATCATCTATGATCAGTTTGCGGACAAGGAATCGCGATATCGAAAAAGATACGTCGATTTATTGGTCAACCCCGATGTCATGGAGGTATTTCGGAAACGTTCGAAAATTGTTTCATCCATGCGCCGGTATCTGGAAGGTAAAGGATATCTCGAAGTCGAAACACCCATTCTTCAACCCCTGTATGGAGGCGCTTTTGCCCGTCCATTTACCACACATCATCACCGTCTGGACATGACTCTGTATCTGCGTATCGCCGATGAGCTGTATCTGAAGCGGTTGATCGTTGGAGGATTTGAAGGGGTATATGAAATTTCCAAGGATTTCAGAAACGAAGGGATGGATCGTGATCACAATCCCGAATTTACCATGATGGAACTCTATGTCGCTTTTGAGGATTATCATTTCATGATGAATCTGGTCGAGGATATGCTGGCATCCATTTGCCGTGATGTTCATGGAGACCTGAGAATCCCTTATGGCAATTCTCATATCGATTTCACACCTCCATGGAAGCGGCTTTCCTATTTCGAAGCCATTAAAAAACATACCGGCATGGACCTTTCGGGCGATGACTTGAATACACTGAAGAAAGCGGCTGCAGAAAAAGGAATTCAAAAAGAAAAAATGTTCACCGAAGGGGCCATACTGGACGCCATTTTCAGTCAGTGTGTCGAACCCCATCTTCTGCAGCCGACTTTTATCATGGATTATCCTGTCGAAATTTCTCCCCTTGCCAGGAAACACCGGAATCTTTCGGGGGTGGTGGAGCGTTTTGAGGGATATATCATGGGCAGGGAGATCTGCAACGCATTCAGCGAGCTGAACGACCCCCTTGACCAGCGTGAACGATTTGAGAATCAGGCAAAGCTGCGTGACCGTGGAGATGAAGAGGCCATGGTCATCGATGAAGATTATCTGGGCGCCATGGAATACGGTATGCCGCCCATGGGGGGGTTGGGTATCGGAATCGACCGGCTCGTGATGCTTTTAACCGATTCCGCTTCAATCCGGGATGTCATTCTTTTTCCACAAATGCGGCCGGAGATCGATTCATCCGCTTCGGAGAAACACTGAGATGGTTCCCTATGAAATGTTTATCGCGCAGCGTTATTTGAAAGCCCGGCAAAAAACCGGCTTCATCAATCTGATTTCCTATATTTCCATTCTGGGTGTGACGATCGGTGTCGCAGCGCTGATCATTGTGCTTTCCGTGATGAATGGGTTTGAGAATGAGGTCAGAACAAGAATCGTCGGTTTCGACACACATATTCGATTACGCACTTTTCATGATCAGGGCATTGAAAATGCGCAAGCGGTTATGGATTCCATCAGCGATATTCCCCATATTATCGGTATGTCCCCCTATATTGATGAAAAAGCGATGCTGCGTTCGGGTCGTGAGAGTGATGGCGTCTTGATAAGAGGAGCGGAACCATCCACGCTGCATCGAGTATCCGATCTGCCGAAAAACATCATCTATGGTGATTTGCACCTCGAACCGGTGCATCGGCCTGGGATGAAAGATCTTCCCGGGATTGTCGTGGGAAGATATCTGGCCGATCGTCTCTATTTGGATCTGGGTGATGAAGTCATCCTCGTCAGTCTGACAGGCGTTCGATCCATGTTCCAGATGCCGCCGGTCAAGCAATTCATTGTCACCGGATTTTTCGAAACGGGAATGTTTGAATACGACAACGCCTATGCCTACATCTCCATTGAATCCGCCCAGGAACTTTTTCAGAAAGGGAATCGGGTTTCAGGAATCGAGATCCGTCTGGACGATCTGTATCGTGCGGAGAGTGTATCTAAAATGATAGACAAGCGCCTCGGTTTCCCTTATTTCCCAAATACCTGGTTTGAAATGAGAAAGACCCTCTTTTCCTGGATTCAGCTCGAAAAATGGGCCATGTTTATTATTTTGTGCCTGATCATTCTGGTGGCCGCCTTTAATATAATCAGTACACTGATCATGGTTGTCATGGAGAAAACCAGGGAGATCGGGATATTGAAATCCATGGGAGCGGGTTCTGCGGAAATTATGCGAATCTTTATATATGAAGGACTGGTCGTAGGCCTCATCGGCTCTTCTTTGGGTCTCGGTATCGGCTATTCGGTTTGCTGGGCCCAGTTGAAATACCGGTTTCTATCCATCCCGGGAGACGTCTATTTTATCAACTTCCTTCCGGTGAAGATGCAATCCATGGATTTTTTGCTGATTGGAACCGCGGCTGTAATCATCTGTTTGATTTCCTCCGTTTATCCGGCCCGATGGGCTGCCAGACTGGATCCGGTTAATGCGATTCGATATGAATAGGAGATACTAAACATTGAAAGAAACCGAGGCGATCATTCTCCGGACCCAGGCCATTCAACGCTCTTTTTATATGGGTGGCAATGAACTGAAAGTGCTGAAGGATATCGATCTGGAAGTTCGGACCGGTGAAATCGTTATTGTCATGGGTCGATCCGGAGCCGGAAAAAGCACATTGTTGCATATTCTGGGCGCGCTGGACCGGCCCGATCGGGGGAGTGTATGGATCTCCGGTATGGATGTTTTTTCCCAGCGGGATCAAAATTTGGCCCATTTTCGAAATCAAACGGTTGGATTCGTCTTCCAGTTTCATCATTTACTGCCTGAATTTACGGCACTCGAGAATGTGGCGATGCCCGGACTCATCGCCCGATTGCCCAGAAAAGAGGCCATGGAAAGAGCCGAAAGACTGCTGGAATCAGTTGAAATGCATCATCGTTTAACCCACAGGCCGCGAGAATTATCGGGTGGTGAACAGCAGAGAGTCGCTTTTGCCCGTTCGCTGGTCAATGACCCGCTTCTCATACTGGCTGATGAGCCTTCAGGTAATCTGGATCTAAAAAGCAGCCGGTTGCTGCATAGGCTGATGTGGGAGATGGTGCGAAAGAAGGGCAAGACGCTGATCGTTGTTACTCATAATCCGGAACTCGCCGAACAGGGCGATCGTGTCATTACATTGAGAGACGGAGTGATCAAATAATGACCGTATATCATTCCGATATTGGATATCTCTTTTCGATTGGCGTGAAATTTGCAAAGTTAATGCTAATGAAAGTTTGCAATATTCAATCTGTTTCCGTACATTTCTGGAACCGAATACCGGGGTTCAGTGGTTTTATAGATGTCGGCCGTGGGAATATTGCGTGCAATCATTCATGTTGACTGTAAATCGATTGCGGTTTAAAGGGCATAGAAAAATGAGTCACAATTCGACACTTGATAGACAAAGTTTCTTTCGGACTTTTGAACTATTCTCTCAATCCCGAATTCTATCGACCATGGAGTTTGTCGATATCGTATCCGTATTTCTTCGAAAAGGCGTCGATACGAGAAAGTTAAGGTCTCTGAGGAAAACATTTTATAGAAAACTCCTGAAAGAGGCTCAATCGAATCGGGAGTCCTGTGCAATCTGTTCAGACATGAGAAAGATGACAGGGCTCATCACTGATAGCACACCGTTTTATCGAGAGCTGTTAAATTAGAAAAGGAAACCTATGCTAAGAAATAATTTTTCTCAGCGTGTTCAAACCGTCATACAGCTGTCCCGTGAAGAAGCATTGCGTTTGAGTCATGACTACATCGGGACGGAGCATCTCCTTCTGGGTATCATAAAGGAGGGAGGCGGTATCGCTATCGAAATTTTGCAGAATATGGATTTGGATATCGATGAACTGAAGAAAGCCATCGAGGATGCCGTTCGATCTACGGGTGGAATACTGACCATGGGTAATATTCCCTTTACCAAAAGAGCAGAGCGGGTACTTCGAATTGCGGCCAGTGAAGCCGAGAAATTCAAATCCAATGTGATCGGGACCGAACATCTCCTCTTGGCCCTGTTAAAGGATTCCGAAGGCGTGGCCGCTCAGGTCCTGTACAGTTTTGATGTGACCTATGAAAGTATTTACGAAGAGCTGGAAAATGTATTGAAAGGAACGGTGGGTAATCCCAAAGAGAGCAAGGAAAAATCTCAGACACCCGCGCTGGATCACTTTGGAAGGGATTTGACGGAGATGGCGGTCAACGATGAACTGGATCCGGTCATTGGACGTGATAACGAAATTCAGAGAGTCGCACAGATTCTGTCTAGAAGAAAAAAGAATAATCCGGTGTTGATTGGCGAACCGGGAGTGGGGAAGACCGCTATTGCCGAAGGGCTCGCCATGCGTATCGTTGAGAAGAAAGTATCCAGGGTCCTTCACAATAAGCGGGTTGTGACCATGGATCTGGGAGCCATTGTTGCCGGCACCAAGTATCGAGGCCAGTTCGAAGAGCGAATGAAAGCAATAATGAATGAACTGGTTAAATCAAAGAGTGTCATTCTGTTCATCGATGAACTGCATACTATCGTTGGAGCCGGTGGAGCATCCGGCTCACTGGATGCCTCCAATCTTTTCAAACCGGCTTTGGCGAGGGGAGAATTGCAGTGCATCGGCGCGACCACTCTCGATGAATACCGTCAATATATAGAAAAAGACGGAGCCCTGGAAAGACGATTTCAAAAAGTGATGGTGGATCCTCCCTCTGCAAATGACACGCTGGATATCCTTTACGGACTCAAGGAAAGGTATGAGAAACATCACCGTGTAAAATACACTGATGAGGCCATTGTCGGTTGTGTACGCTTGTCGGACCGTTACATTATGGACAAGTTCCTTCCTGATAAGGCGATTGATGTCATGGATGAGGCCGGATCCAAGGTGCATCTTGCCAACATCACGGTTCCGAGAGACATTACCATTCTTGAAGAACGCATGCGTGTGATCAAGAATGAAAAAGACAGCGTTATTCGAAATCAGGAATTTGAGAAAGCAGCAGTACTCCGTGACCGCGAAAAGAAATTAAAGAGGGAGCTCGAAACAGCCAAGAAACGCTGGGAAGAGGCCGTGGGTGAAGTCCTGGCAGACGTTACGGAAGAAGATGTTTCGGAAGTGGTTTCCATGATGACGGGCATTCCGGTCTCACGAGTGGCTCAGTCTGAATCGGAAAAACTATTAAAGATGGCGGATGTATTAAAAGAAAAGGTCGTGGGTCAGGATGAGCCGATCGAGACTCTCAGCAGGGCCATTCGCCGCACACGCGCCGGATTGAAAGATCCACAGCGACCAATCGGGTCTTTTGTCTTTCTGGGTCCAACGGGTGTGGGAAAGACCTATCTCGCCAGAGTTTTGGCGACGTACCTGTTTGAAGATGAATCCGCTCTGATACGAGTCGATATGTCGGAATTCATGGAAAAGTTTTCCGTGTCACGGATGACCGGAGCGCCTCCCGGGTATGTAGGTTATGAAGAGGGCGGCCAGTTGACCGAAAAGGTTCGAAGACATCCCTATTCGGTGGTTTTGCTCGATGAAATTGAAAAAGCTCATCCGGACATATTCAATATTCTTCTGCAGATATTTGATGAGGGGCAATTGACCGACGGACTCGGCCGAAAGGTCGATTTCAGAAATACCATTTTGATTATGACGTCCAACCTCGGCACAAGGTCGGTGCAAAAAGGAGGGTTTGGATTCGGACAGAAGGATGACAACGTTGATTACGAAGCGATGAAATCGACCATGATGGAAGAAACGAAAAAGCTGTTTACGCCCGAATTTGTCAATCGTCTGGATGAAATCATCGTTTTTCACCCTCTTCAGCGAAAACACATCATCAGCATTATGGATATAGCCATGGACGAGCTTTTGAGAAACATGAAAGATCAAAATCTGAAAGTCTCTTTATCCGACGATGCCAAGGAATATCTGGCTGACCAGGGGTATGATCCGCTTTATGGAGCCAGGCAAATCAAACGGACACTCAGAAAATATGTGGAAGATCCGATCGCCGAAGAGATTCTGAAGGGACGTTTCGGTGAAGGGAGTCATATTCTTGTTCGGGAAAATAAAGGTTCTTTGGAATTTGTCGAGTATGAAGAACCTCAGCCGGCGGCATCAAAAAAACTGGATTCAAAAAAAGAAGGGGTCAAAACGGAAAACTCATAAATAAAAAGGGGGTAATCGGTATGAAGCGAAGAGATTTCCTGATGCGAACCCTGGGTGTCGCGGCTGTTGGGAGTCCGATTCTGGGTCGTTTATCTTTGTCGGCCGCTGAATCGATACCGGATCTGATTGTCGTTGAAGGTGAAAGTCCCGCCAGTCTTGTGCAAAAGGCCGTCGCCGGTCTCGGAGGCATGTCGAAGTTCATCGCAAAAGGCGACCGGGTTGTGGTAAAGCCCAATATTTCGTGGGACAGGGTTCCCGAACAGGCGGCAACGACTAATCCGGAGATCGTCGCTGAAGTGGTAAAGCTCTGTTTGGAAGCCGGGGCCCGAAATGTCAAGATATTTGACAACACGCTCAATGAGGCGCGAAGATGTTACAAACGAAGCGGTATCGAACAGGCCGCGAGGGACGCGGGCGCGGATGTTGAATTTGTTTATGAGCGCAAATTCAAGATGACTCGTTTTCCTGAAGGAGAATTGATTCAAAGTTGGGAGATCTATTCAGAGGTCCTGGATGCCGATAAAATTATCAACCTTCCGATCGCCAAACATCACAGCATATCGGGAATGTCCATGGGAATGAAGAATTTTATGGGATTCCTGGGTGGCAACAGAGGCAAATTCCACAGAGATTTCGAGATTAAAATCAACGATTTAAATGCACGTATCAGAGCGGATTTAACCATTCTGGATGCCTACCGGGTCATGTTCCGCAACGGACCCAGCGGCGGCAATCTGGCCGATGTGGCGTTGAGAAAAACCGTCATAGCCGGAACCGATCCGGTTGCTGTTGACAGCTATGGGGCCGCACTTCTTGATCTGATTCCAGAACGGGTCCGGTTCCTGTCGATTGCCAGAGAACGTGGCCTGGGTGAACTGGATTTGAAGAAACTGAATATCCGAAAGCTCACCCTCAGCTGAAAGGAGCCGGAATGAGATCGCTTCGAAGAATTTTTCAAATACTCTTTATCGTGATCTTTTATCTTCTGTTTCTTCTGACTTCCTATCCCATGGCTTCGAAGGTGCCGGCTCAATTTTTTCTAAGGCTCGATCCTTTGGTCGGGCTGTCCGCAGCTGTTTCCGCACGAACATTGGCGGTCGTAACCCTTCCCGCGATACTGCTTCTTTTATTTACCCTGGTTCTGGGACGTTTTTTCTGTGGCTGGATATGTCCTCTCGGGTCCACGATCGATGGATTTGACGGAGCGGCAGGCAATCATAAAAAAAAGATGAAACATTTACCCCTCAAAGGAGTAAAGCTGTTCATTCTGATTGCGGTCTTTGTTGGGGCGGTGGGGTCCGTACAGCTTGCCGGCTGGGTGGATCCAATCTCCTTATATACGAGAACGGTCAATGCCGTGATCTATCCGGTTTTCGTTCTCTTCATGGATGGTTTGATGGGGATATTTCTATCCGTCGGTTTTTTGGAAAGAGGCGGTTATGTAGTGTATGATTTTTTAAGGGGTTTTGTGCTGCCCATACAAACCGTCACTTTTCAGGGATCCGTTATCCTGGGCCTTTTTTTCCTGGCGATTCTCGCACTGGGCTTTATTCAGAGCCGATTCTGGTGTCAAAATATCTGCCCTCTCGGAGCTTTTCTGAGTCTTTTCTCACGATGGCGCCTTTACAGGAGAAAAGTATCGGATGCATGCACATCCTGCGGACTGTGCAGACAATATTGCCGCATGGACGCGATTGGAGAGGATTACAAGATTACTGATCATGGAGAGTGTATCTCATGCATGGATTGTCAGGTTATATGCCCCGTTCAAGCCATCTCATTTGGATTTCAGAAGAAAATTCAACCTTCTCCTGTTGATTTTAATCGGCGACGTTTGTTGACCGGAGGTGTTGCGGGCCTTTTGTCAATTGGATTGATAAAAACCGGATACACGCAGGTTACTCGAAAAGGATACGCTGTTCGTCCTCCAGGGGCGATTGAAGAAGGCGAGTTTCTCGACCGATGTGTCCGATGCGGAAAATGCATTCGAGTATGCTCCTCGGTTGGGGCGGGATTGCAGCATGCCATGCTCGAAACGGGATGGGAGGGCTTTTTATCACCCGTACTGATTCCGACAACCGGTTACTGTGAATATACTTGCAACTTGTGCGGACAGGTCTGTCCCACAGGCGCTATACGCCCTCTTCCGCTTAAAGAAAGACAGGAAAGGAAGATCGGGACGGCTCATTTCGATAAAACACGATGCATACCCTGGTATTATGGTGAAGATTGCATGGTGTGTGAGGAGCATTGTCCTTTACCGGAAAAAGCCATTCAGTTTCGTGAGAGTGAAGTGGTCACCATCGATGGACGAAATGCAACCGTATTTCTTCCTTTTGTCAAAGAAAATATCTGCATTGGATGTGGAATCTGTGTCAACCGATGTCCCCTGGAAGGTCATCGAGGAATATATTTGACCCACGCGGATGAGATGCGCTATTAGCATACATCACACGTTCGACTATTCGGAAATAATTCCATGGAGGAAGCGTATGAGAAGAAAGGCATTGATCATTGGATGTCTGGTAATGCTGCTGTCAGCAGCCGCGATGGGTCAGGGTAGACTCGTCAAGGGTATCAAGGTTGGGCAAAATCTGGCGATGCTTTCAGGGTCAGATCTGCCTTCCAACATCGAACATCGTACGGCTCTAACCGGCGGTATTGCCATTGAAATCAACATTCTGACTCTTTTACATATTGAGATGGACCTTCTGTATTCACCACAGGGTCTGAAGATTATTAATGGTGAAGAGTGGCGTCTGAACTATTTCTCTCTTCCTGTGGTAATGAAAAAAAAGTTTCTGCCGCTGGGGATTCACCCCTATTTGCTGGCCGGCCTTGAATTTAATTATCTTCTCAGCGCTAAATATGGTGATGAAAATATCAAGGATGACATTGTCAGGCAGGATATGTGTGTTCTGATAGGAGGCGGAATCGAATTCTCAATTTTTGGCAAAGGAGTCCATGCAGAAGGCAGATACAAAATGGGACTCGATTCCATTTATGAGAACGCCGAAAAGGGCGCTTATCACAGGGTGACACAGGTTCTTTTCGGATTTCTCATCTAAAAGACATAGATATAATGAATTAAACAGGGGTATGAATCAGGGGCGCGTTTCATGCCCCTCTTTTATCAAGACAGACAATGGCTTTATATATCAGGAATCTGATCGACAGGGCGGGAACAGCCGTAATCGGCATTCCGGTCATCGTATTGTGTGCGCTGCAGGGGGGATGGGTATTTTCCTTTCTTGTCATCGGCATTATACTTCTTGCGCTTTACGAGCTTTTTAATATGCTGCGTCAAATGGATTATTCACCATTGATGATCGGAGGCGCCTTGATTTCCATCACTGTGTCAATGGCGTTTACCGTGATGCAGATTTATCAGGCGGTTGCGGGCATCTTTCTGTTGATCGGACTGGCTCTGACTCTGGAGCTGTTCCTCAATCGCAGACGTGTTTTTATAAACAGCCTCATCACTTTAGGCGGAGTTGTTTATATTGGATTGTTAAATTCCCTCCTTCTCATACGGAATCATCCTTTCTTGGAGATCAACGGCTCCATGGCAGGAGGTCTGTTGGTTCTTCTGCTGTTCACAGTTCTGTGGTCCTTCGATATATCAGCCTATGTATTCGGTTCCGCAATGGGTAAACATCCCCTGTTTTCCAGAATCAGTCCAGGAAAATCCTGGGAGGGTTCGATTATGGGGTTGATTTTCTCCACACTAACCGCTTTCATTTTCCGGACTCTCTTTTTAAACAGCCTGCCGCTGGTTCATACTCTGGGTCTGGCCCTGACTGTGGGTATTACCGGCCAGCTGGGTGATCTGGTTGAATCTCTGTTCAAGAGAGAAGCACTGATCAAAGACTCTTCCCGGCTTTTGCCCGGTCACGGAGGAATACTTGACCGTTTTGACAGTACAATATTCGCGGCCCCCAGTTTTTATGCCTATCTGATATTTTTTGGTATTTAGCCTGAATAATTCACAAATAGAATTATGAGTCAAATAAAATCATTGTTTTATATGATTTTATTTGACTCTCAACAGTTCCGTGAATTATTCGGGTTAGTCTGAATCATTCGTATAACAATCCCGAATAAAATTACTTTTACGGATGCCTGCACACGCATTTCGCTGATTCAGGCGTCTATTGATGACTCGATCCGTTCGCATTGAGTCGTTTGTGCCTTCCACGAGTCCGTAATGCATCATGTATTCCCGCTTTTACAACCGAACGATTCTGGCTTGCAGCGATTATGACACGAATGCAATATATTCTTATTTGCCGGGGAATATTTTTCCTTATTGTCATAATTATTGACCGATAGGAACAAGGTTAAACAAGGCTAAGTGATAAATAAATAATAGCATAAAATGGACACACATTCTTTGGTATGGAGTTTGCCTGTGCATCATGAAGAGAACATTCTGTTCAAAGATACAAAGGGGTGATTGTCCATGGAAAAGAAAAATATCCTTCTGCTGATGGATCGAAATGCCAAAACCAAGTCCATCGAACACGCATTCATTCGATCCGGTTTTGAGGTTTTCTGCACAATGGATGTCAGAACGGCCATCAATAATCTCAGATTAATATTCTATCAGGCCATGATTGTCGACTGGGATTTTGTTGGAGAGAAGATGAAAAAATTGACTTCGGTTATACAAAATGAGTGCAGTCAAACCGCTCTGATTTTGATCACAGAGAATAAAAAAACCGATGAGCGTATTGTGGCAATGGAAAATGGGGGAGCCGATGATTGTTTTCACGATATATCTGAAGCGGATGAATTAGTGGCCAAGGTAAAGGCCATTGTCCGCAGGATCGATATGGTCGGCAACACGCCAAAGATACTGAAAATTAAGGATATTGAGATTAATCTGGACAGTCAGGCCGTCCATAAAAATCAGCAGTATCTGGATCTTACCTATACACAGTTCAAACTTTTGTATTTGCTGGCCTCGAAAAGGGATTATGTTTTTTCAAGAGAAGAGATATTGGAGAAAGTGTGGGGAAAGAGCGCCTTTGTGACGGACCGAACCGTTGATGTTCATGTAAAAAGGCTGCGTGAGAAATTGGGTGGAGACGGCAACAACTCACAATACATACAAACCATTCATGGGTTGGGATATCGTTTTGCATAAACTCAACCTTTGATTGAATGGAGAACGGTTTTACGCTATGCGAACTGAATCATTGCCGGCAATGGATTATACACGGGGGATTTCATTCAGCCAGATCATGGATGAAACACCTCATTCTGCCGATAGCTTACAGGAAAAGAGTTTTGCCGGTTTTCTATTGGGAGTCAAACGTTTGATGGATTTTTCTTTCTCAATGTTTTTTTTGCTGGCAGCATGGCCTTTGCTGCTTCTGGTTTCAACCACTGTCAAGTTGAGTTCACCGGGCCCGGTATTCTTTCGACAGGAGCGGGTTGGACTCAGAGGAAGATCTTTTTTAATTTATAAGTTCCGCACCATGTTTCATACAGATTCGCAGAAAGACCACAAAGCCTATATTCGGTATCTATTGCATGAAGGAATCGGAGCGGAATCGAAGCCGGATTTATTGGAACGGTACATCAACCATGTACAATCATACGTGACCCCTGTTGGTGCGCTTTTGCGTGCAACCAGTTTGGATGAATTGCCGCAGATGATCAATATTTTAAGCGGACGGATGAGTCTTGTAGGACCCAGACCTCATCCGGTATATGAGGTACAGGCCTATAAGCCCTGGTATTTCCGCAGACTTGAAGTCAAGCCGGGGCTGACCGGTTGGTCCAAAATCAATCTCAGACTGACACCGGAGAATTACGAAGAATCCATCCTTTATGATCTCTGGTATGTTGACCATTGGAATTTGCTGCTGGATTTAAAAATTATTTTAATGACCATTCCTTATGTCTTGTCCATGAGGGATGTGTATTGAGAATGAGATCAAACAATTCATTAAATGAAGAGGTTGTCTGATGCGTTTTCGTAATAAGAGAATCCTGGTGACCGGGGGGGCTGGATTCATCGGATCAAACCTGGTGTCCGCGCTGGTCAAAGAAGGGGCGGATGTGACCGTCCTCGACGATTTGCTTACAGGACAAAAAGAGAATATCGACTGCCTGAAGTACATCAATTTTATAGAGGGTACTGTAACCAACGCGCAATTGGTCGATCGACTGGTGAAAAGGGCCGATATTGTTTTTCATCTGGCGGTCCGAAATATCATTGTGTCAACCGTATCGCCTTTGCTGGATTTCAAGGTCAATTCAGGCGGAACGTTTACAGTGCTTCTGGCCGCGAAAAAATACGGTGTCGAGCGCGTTGTGTATTCCTCTTCCGCTTCGGTGTATGGAAATCCGAAATACTTGCCCATCAATGAAGATGATCGTATCAGTACACTCAGCCCATATGCGGCCAGCAAGCTTTCGGGAGAAAATTTTTGTTCGGCATTTTATGAATCATATGGAGTGCCCACGGTTGTCATGCGGTTTTCAAATGTTTATGGAATCAATCAATCTCCTCAAAACCCATATTGCGGGGTCATTTCAAAATTTTTCGACTGGATTTTGCAAGGCCAGCCGCCGCATATTCACGGCGACGGTGATCAGACTCGGGATTTCACCTACGTTTCCGATGTGGTGGAAGCCACCTTGCTGGCCGCATTAAGTCCCAAAGCGGTCGGAGAGGTTTTTAATGTCAGTTCGGGAAAAGAGACGAGTATCTATGATTTGTCTTCAACTATGATGAAAATTGCTCAATATAAGGCCGATCCCGTGTATGTCGATAAGCGGGATATTGATAATATCCGTAGAAGAGTTCTGAACATTGAAAAGATAAGACGCATGCTGCGATGGGCTCCAACGACCAATATGCAGAAAGGACTGGTCATGACGCATGATTGGCTGAGAGGTATAAACGGCAAGAAAGTCAGGGCATTGGCGATGGGATACCATTCCATATAAACCCAAAGAAGGAAGGACCGGATCGATGGAGCAATTGGTCAAACGCCTGAGTACGAGATCGTTTGCAAATAACCTGGGGCGTGTTTTTTCCATATTGTACCGATACGGATTGGGAAAAAGACGATTCAGCCGATCGGTCATTCAATTTATGGATCTAATGGAACGCTATCAGGCCAAACCGACATTTCCGACCACAGCCGTTGTGCTGGATAAAAATCCGTCCCTTTTTCAAAGGTTGATGAAGCAGGGGGCTGTTTTGGCGATCCATGGGTTACGGCACGTGGATTATACAATGATGGATCGTACTCAGAACGCGTCGCATTTTCAGGAAGCGATGGCCCTTTTCAATAAAGCCGGTTATCCGTGTGAAGGATTTAGATTCCCTTATTTGAGACGTGACAAACACAGAATTGAATGGCTGGCGGAAGCGGGCTTCCGATGGGACAGCAGTGAAGTCATTCTTTGGGAAAACCTGTCCTCAAGAAAATGTTCACGCAGCCGCTGGAAAAATTTTCAAACCATTCTGGAAACATATCAACCGATGGATTCGGGTTCGGCATCCCTGCCTCGGTTCATCGGGGAGATGGTGGAAATACCGGTTGCTATGCCCGATGACGATATTCTGATCGAAAGGTTGGGAATACGAAAACAGGAAGTACTGGCAGCTGTATGGAGCCGAATGCTGGAACGGGCCTGTCAGACAGGAGAATGTCTTGTGCTGCAGCTGCATCCCGAACGGTATTTTCAATTCAACCGCGCTTTGGAAACGATTTTGCGAAAAGCTCAAAGTGAAAATGTCTGGATCGCATCTCTTCAGGAAATCGCAGAATGGTGGATTGAACGGGATTCCGTTCAATTCATTATCAGAGAGAGTGATTCGGGGATAAAGGAGATTTGCCTGGAGGGAAGCAGCCGGGCCACTCTTCTGGTCAAAGGAACGAAAGGTTACACATGTGATGGGCCTGGAAACTTTACGGTTCAAGGAACTCCATGGAAATTCTCGGGAAAGGAGCATCCGATCGTTGGAATCGATCCAGGTTGCTCTCAGGATATAACAGCATGGATGAGGCAGGAAGGGTATCCATATGAATTAATGAATCATCGGCAGTACAGCACAGTACTGCTTCCTTCCGACGAGATGAAACTGAAAAGGGACTTATCAGGTGATTACTCTTTGCCGGTTCAAGGTCCGCTGATGAGAATTTGGCGATGGCCTGAGAATCGAAAATGCTGTCTGGCAGTTACCGGAGACATTGATGGTGTTACAATTTGGGATTTTATAAGGCGTTATCATGAATGAAAAACAAAGACAAACGGCTGACCTGGGTGAAGTGTTTCGCCCTCTCAAAATACACGGGAAAGGGGCGATCATTACTTTTATCGCGGTTATTACACTTACCGTGATCTTTCTGACAGTCGCAAAGCCCGTCTATCAGGCTTCGGCATCTCTTTCTATTCAGGAGGGTGACCTCCATGGACAAATTTTTGATTTTCCAAATGTTTTTTTTCAGAAAAATCTCATCAAGAATCAAGTCGCTATTTTGCAGAGTCACAGTCTGGCGCTGGATGTCATTCACCGTTTGCAGGAATCCCCCTATGCGGACTCGCTGGTGATTTTGGGGGCGGGCAATGATCAGGAGAAGACTGAAGGCATTGGAAACCGGCTGGGTATCAGAAAAAAAGAAAAACAACCTTCAGGCCCTTTGACACTTCAGGAAGCGGGTGCTGATTTTCAGTCACAAACCAAAGTCATTTACGGCCGCGATACGGATATCGTTGAATTGCGTGCTGTCGCTTCCAGACCCTGGGAAGCGGCGGTCATTGTAAATGCCTGGATCCAGGCTTATCAGGATTATCATCGCTCGGATACGCAAGGCCAGGTCAATAAAACCAGGATGTTTCTGGAAGAGAAACTCATGGAAATGGAACACCAACTCGCCGAAGCGGAAGCCCGATTGACCAATTTCAAGAAATTTCATGGCGTGGTATCCCTGAACAGTGAAACAGAACAGCTTGTTCAACGTATCAGCGAATTTGAAACTGTCTATAAACAGACGAAAACCGATCTGGAAGCCGTTGATACACAGCTCGCGTTTTTAAAGGCTCAATTGGACGAGAATCAAAGGTCATTGGTGGAGAATGTGAGCCGATTGTCTACACCGGAATTGTCCAGATTGAGAAACGAACGTGCGGAACTGATGAACAGAAGGGCGGCTTTTGAATCTCAGCTCATCGGGGCGGGTTTGGATACACGCCAAAACGTTAAGCTGAAAGAGATGGATGACCGTCTCAATGGAATTAACCAAAGAGTGATCGAAGAGACCCGGAAGCTGGTGAATTCAGGAATGGCAGGTATAAACCCGCTGAGCCGATCTGAAACTCTAATGGAACAGATACTGGAACTGGAAACATTGCAAAAATCCCATCTCGCCAGGCGTAACGAATTGCGTCTGGTTCTGGCGGAATATACTCAAAGAATGGAATCGATCCCGGATAAAGACCGTGAACTGGCCAAACTGGAACGGGATGTTCAGGTAAACAATAAATTGTATATCATGCTGCGTGAAAAATATGAAGAAGCTCGAATCCGGGAGGCGGGTCAGATGAACATCATCCGTGTTGTGGATCTGGCTGCTCCTCCGGGTGAAGCGATGTTTCCAAAAAAGAAACTGACTTTGCTGCTGGCCGGTTTTTTCGGCGTGCTTCTGGCATTCGGGTACGCCTATGGGCAGGAATATTTACGGGACACGGTATACGATGAAAGCGATTTGTTCCAATTCGGAATTCGTGTCATCGGAACGGTTCCAACCGTCTCGGAGAAAAAACGGGGTAAAACAAAAAGATCCGAGAAATCCAAAGTGAATCGGGCCCGTGATATTTTTTCTCATCTGCTCACGCATCGTCAGGGATATTCATCCATTGCGGAGGCTTATCGGGTGATAAGAACCTCCATCTATTTTACAAACAATAAATTGAAAAACCGGGCGATTCTCATCACCAGTGCAGGAGCGTCAGAAGGCAAATCCACAACATCCGCCAATCTGGCGATTACTTTTGCCAACAAAGGAGTACGAACTTTGCTGGTTGACAGCGATCTGCGCAGGCCGGTACTCGACATGCTGTTTCTGGGAACACAGAGCAAAAACGGGTTGACCCATCATCTGGGACATGCATTGCATTGGAAAGAGGTTATACGCGAAACTTCGGTAAAAAACCTGTTTCTGATGCCGGCCGGAGCCCTGGTGAAAAATGCCTCTGAACTGCTTTGTTCCAGGGAGATGCAGTTATTCATACACGAAGCCCGAAAACATTTCGGAATAGTCATTCTGGACAGTCCTCCGCTTCTGCCGGTAACGGATGCAACCGTGTTGGCTTCCTTTGTGGATGGAGTTGTCCTGGTTGTGCGGGTCAATGAAACGAAGAAACAGTTCATTCGACGTTCACTGGAACTCCTGAACAGTGTCGACGCCACTATTTTGGGGGCCGTACTGAACGGCATGGACCCGAAGTCTTACTATGGGTATCACTCCTATTATATGACCTATTCCGATGAAATCGAAGCCGGGAAATGACGGCTGGAACGTATTTTGATTCCGTTTTGCATGAGCGCAGAGGGAGTGATACTGTGAAAAACCGGCAAGAAAAAGCGCCTGCCATTGTGATTGGCGGACATTTTCAGGGTTTGGGAACTGTTCGTGCTTTGGCATGCAAAGGAGTTCGGGTCTACGTGGCGGATCATGAACCCAATCTCTCCCGATTTTCCAGATTCCTAAGCGGCAGTCTGAAGATGCCCGATATTCGAATGGAGGCCCAGGCGCTTCAATGTTTTCTTGAATGGGGAAACAAACCGCTTCTTCGTGGTGCTGTTATTTATCCGACGGATGATGAAAGCGTTCATTTTTTATCTAGGAATCACAAGCTTTTGAGCCGCTGTTTTCGACTTATGACGCCGGACTGGTCATCCATTGCGTTTGTTTATGATAAAAGAGAAACGTATAAACAGGCTGCCAAGCTCGGTATCCCGATTCCACAGACTTTTTTTCCGGGATCGTTCGATGATTTGGAAGATTCAAACATACCGTTTCCGGCTGTTGTCAAGCCGGCGGTCATGAGACCGTTTTTCCGGAAAACGGGAAAGAAAGTCTTTCCAGCGTATAGTCGCGATGAACTTCGAAGGGCCTATGCATCCGCGGCGGCAGTTATTCCATCGAGTGAAATCATTGTTCAAGAGTTGATACCGGATGTCGCGGCCAATCTGTTTTCTTTTTGTCCATTTTTCAAGAACACAAAAAGTGTGGCTGGTATCACGGCACAGAGGCTGCGCCAGCATCCCATGGATTTCGGTCAGGCCAGCACCTATGTCGAGATCGTCAACATTCCCCTTCTGAAGAAAATATCAGAAAAATTTTTAAGGTCCATTGACTATTATGGACTGGCCGAAGTGGAATTCATACGGGATCCGCGTGATGAGCAATTCAAAATGCTTGAGATCAACCCCAGAATCTGGGGTTGGCACAGTTTGGCTGTCGGAGCCGGCGTGAACCTTCCCTGGATGGTCTATCATGATCTGGTTATCGACTCTCGCCCGAATACAGGCCGTCAGGCATTGCATGTCAAAACTCGTTTCAGGCCGGCTGAAAAGTGGGTACGACTGACAACGGATGTTCCCACAGCAGCTCTGGAAATACTTCGGGGACGCATGCGGATTAATCAATACATACAGTCCATGAAGGGGAAAAAGGAGTTTGCTGTATGGTCGCTCCGGGATCCGCTTCCATTCTTCGGAGAATGGCTGCTTTTGGCCGCGTTATGGAAAAAGAGAGGTTTTTAAAATGTCGAATCCATGGATATGGAATCTGATAACAGGGATTGTAATCTGCACAGGACTGGCTCTTAAACTCAATTTGGGCTGGAAAATCGGAGCGTCAGGCGGTATGTTGATCGGTCTTCTCGGCGGAGGAACGGTTTATCTGTGCTCTCCGCTGATTTCAAATATAACTTTGACGGGGATAGTGGCACTGAGCGTCGTTTTACAGTGTTTTTGGATAGGCGCTGTGATCCTGTTTCGATTCTATAGGGATCCGAATCGAACCACACCGCGTGAACCCGATATCATTGTTTCTCCGGCGGATGGAATCGTTCGGTATGTGGTTCGCATCGGAAAGGGGCAAATCCCGATTGCAACCAAGAAAAAGGATAAACATATTCTGGAAGAACTCGTCCACACTCCTGTCAGCCAAAAGGATGGTTGGCTGATAGGCATTGAGATGAGAATATTGGATGTTCATGTCAACCGTGCGCCTCTTTCAGGGAGAGTGACCATGGTCAAATATATTCCAGGCGCGTTTCTGTCTCTGAGAAGAACGGAATCGGTCTTTCTTAACGAACGGGTCACAACAATTATTCAGCATAAAGAATGGCAGGTGGCTGTTGTTCAGATTGCTTCACGCCTGGTTCGCCGTATCCGATCATATGTCCGGGCCGGGGAATCGGTCGACAGAGGACAGCGTACCGGCAGGATTGTATTCGGATCACAGGTGGATATCGTCATTCCGGTTTTTCCGCATCTGACTTTAACAGTGGAAAAAGGTCAAAAGGTCCGGGCGGGAGAAACCATTCTGGCACAATTTTCACTGTCCGGAGATTCATGATGTCATCGATTTCTGAGGAATTCTCAACGGTTATATTGGCTTATCCGGATAATCCTGCCGGATGGATTGTCATGAAAACCTTTCTTGAAAGAAAGATACCTGTCAAGGCTGTGGTCTATGAAGCACAGAGCCGACGGAAGAAGTGGAATCGATTCAAGCGGAAAGTCGTGAAAGATGGTTTAATGTCCGCCTGCTGGCGTGTCCGGCAGACTCTGCGGCTGCGAAGATCATCCGAAACGATTCTTGATCTTGCTTCGCGGGCGGGCATCCCGTCGATTCCTGTGGGGCTGTTTAATTCAATGGAATGCATTCGTCTGCTGAATTCCTTGAAGCCCGATTTGCTGGTCATTGCGTCGGCGCCTATTCTCAAGCCGGAAATATTCCAGACAGCCCGATTGGGCTGCCTGAACGCGCATCCCGGATGGCTTCCGGAATATCGGGGCCTGGGTGCAAACGCCTATGCGCTGCTGAAAGGAGATTGTCCGGGCGTGAGTGTGCATTTCGTCGACGCGGGAATAGATACCGGCCCTGTTGTGATACGCGAGAAGCTGACTGTTCGACCCGGAGATACCGTGGATTCTATCAATGACCGGGCCGTTGTTCGTGGCGCTGAATTGCTGGCCGACGCTGTCTTGAAGGTCCGTGATCATCAAATTGTCACGATAAAGTCTCGGACAAAAGGGAAACATTATAAGACGATGCCGTTTCATGAGGTTCGAAAACTCAATAATCGGTTGAAAAAGGGAGGCGTGCCTGATGCGCTATAACCGGATTCTGTTAATCAGCCCTCCTTCTTCCAGCTATCTGGGAGCCGCCCGACCGCCGCAAAACCTGGGTTATCTGGCGGAATCCCTTTTGGCGAATAACATTCATTATGATGTACTGGATATGCGGTTCGGAGGAAGCCTCAAGAGGCTGATCAGAAAGATCGAATGGTTTCAGCCCGACCTGATCGGCATCAGCATGGTATCTCTGGAATACAGGAAGACCTATGAGATGATCCGGGTGATCAAGGATCATTACCCTCATGTTGGGATTGTGGCCGGAGGGCCACATGTGACGGTGTGCCGGGAACGGGTGCTCGAAGGATGCCCGTCGATTGATTTCGGTGTGGTTCACGAAGGAGAAGAAACGCTGGTGGAACTTTGCCGCGGAGAACATTTCAACCGGATCGGGGGTCTTATTCACCGGAAACCGGAAGGGATTGTGTTCAACGGAAACCGTGCACCCCAAACGGATCTTGATGCGATTCCGTTTCCCACCTATCAGGGATTCGAACTGGATCGCTATATCAAAGAAATACCCATCAATTCGAGCCGGGGGTGCCCTCTGCAATGTATATTTTGTCCAAACCGGATGATTACTCAAAAATTTCGCCCGCGCAGTCCCGCGCATGTCGCCGATGAGATCGAGTATTGGCACCGAAGATCCTATCGTGTTTTTAATTTTGACGACGACAACTTCACTTTATCGAGAGATCGCGTCCTGAAGTTGTGTGACGAAATTAAAAAAAGGGGACTGACCGATGCGGAATTCCGGTGTTCCAACGGACTGAGGGCGGACCGGGTGGATCGGAAGCTGCTTAAACGCATGAAAGATGTGGGATTTCACTATATCGCATTTGGTGTGGATGGGGGCAACGACCGTATGCTGCGTGCCAATAAAAAGGGAGAATCCATCGAACAGATCGAACGTGCGATCAGGACAGCCTGCGATCTTGGATACGATGTCAAACTGTTCTGTATTTTTGGTATGCCCTTCGAGACCTGGGATGACGTGATGGACAGTTTCCGGCTGGTTCAGAAGTATCCGGTTCGCCGCGTCATTTTGAATAACCCGATTCCCTATCCGGGTACCGAACTGTATGACATAATACAGGAGCGGGATGCGTTTATCAAGTCTCCGGAAATTTATCTGAACAGTGTCACGGAGAATGAGAACGAACCCGTATTCGAGACCCCGGAACTGAACAGAGAGCAAAGAAAGAGATTGCTCAAAATGGCCAGAAGAATTGAAAAGGATGTCACGAGAAGGGCTGTCCAGCTTATAATCGGGGAAACGGGATTCCTGAGCCGGTTGGCAGGCAGCCTGTTCGCCAGTTCATGGGGCCAGAGATTGTTTTTTCAGAATATGATCTTTCGTCGGTGCATGGAGTCTCTACGGCATCATCGAATGATGGATTCCCGCGTTGTTTACCGTGAAGGATGAAACATGCAGTCGTCTTTGCGCATAGCCATGATGGTCTATTCATTTTATGAATCGGACACCCGTGTCCGGCGGGATGCCGAAGCGCTGGTCCGTGCGGGACACAGAGTGGATGTCATTTGTCTGAAGCAGGATGGTCCTTTAGGCGATCAAAAACAGCTGAACGGAGTCCGCCTGGTCAAGATAATGGGACGCGCATACAATGAGATGAATCCATTCGATTATTTATGGCGGCTGTTTCGTTTCTTTTTCCATTCCATGGTGATTCTCAACCGTATTCACGTTCGAAACCGATATCACGTGGTTCATGTTCATTCCGTCCCCGATTTCCAAATATTCGCTGCCTGGCTGCCGCGAATGACCGGTTCGAAACTCATACTGGATATTCATGATCTGGTTCCGGAATTTTATGCGAGAAAATTCAATGTCACGATGGACCACATCATCGTCAGAGGCCTCCTGAAAGTGGAAAAAGCCTCCTGTTGTTTTGCACACCATGTCATTACTGTGACCGATATTTGGAAGAAAAAACTCGAACGTTCCGTACCGGCCCATCGGTGTATGGTCATGATGAACGTGCCGGACACCACCCTTTTCAACCCGGAACGTTTCAAACCCATCAGGTCAGGAAGGTTTACGCTTGTTTATCCGGGAAATTTGGCTGAACATTTCGGAGTGGATATCGCCTTGGAAGCCGTGGCAATGCTCAAGGAAAAAATTCCTTCTATTTTGTTTCAGATTGTCGGCGATGGAAGCCAACTGTCGTATCTGCGCCAGAAAGCCGAAGAACTTGCCCTGAATTCACATGTTCGCTTTACCGGTCATTCCATACCGCTGGAGAGTGTCCCGCAGTGGATGAGAAACGCCGATGTCGGACTGGTTCCTAAAAAGGGAGGCATGTTTGCCGATGAGGCTCTTTCAACCAAACTTATGGAATTTGCGGCGATGGAGCTTCCTGTCGTGGTTTCAGAAACAACCGCATCGAAACGGTACTTCGATGATCAAATGGTTCGGTTCTTCCGGCCTGAAGACCCTGATGATATGGCCCGTGCGATCTACGAACTGTACCGGTCGCCTTCGCTTCGGCGGGCGCAGATCCGGAACGCAAAGCAGTTTTTCCGTTTTCATCGATGGGAAAGATACAAGTCGAATTATCTCCGTCTCATTGATACACTGGTCGGAAGGGGGAGGCAGGTCACCCGATGAGGAAAATGAACACGTATGGCATGGCCGGAATCAGCATCCTTTTCTGGCCGGCTTACGGACTTTTATGGAAACGAAAGGAACGGAGGCGATGCATCATTCTGGCCTATCATCATATTGCCGAGGATCCCTGCACGTCGTATGACGTAAGTCTTGATCGATTCAAATATCAGATGGAATACATACATAAACATTGTCAGGTTATCACTCTGGATGACTGGCTGGAAGGTTCCGGGCGTCTATCGGACCGTAAAAGAAATGTCGTCTTGACGTTCGACGACGGATACGAATCTTTCGAGCGTCATGTGGTTCCCGTGCTGATAAAATACGGTTTTCACGCCCACCTCTTTATTCCCGTTGATTTCGTCAAAAACAGAGGAGAGGAATCGGGATCACTAAAAAGAATGTGTTCGAAGCATCAAGCAAATCGAAAGGTTATGTCCTGGGAACAGATCGGCAATATCGATGAAACAGTCGTGACCGTAGGATCGCATACCATGACTCATCCGCGGCTGGGGCTGATTCCGGTTCAGGATTTGGAAAAAGAGATAGGCGGATCCAAAATAATCCTGGAGGAGAAACTCAAACGCGTCGTCCGTTACTTCGCCTATCCCTATTCCCTTCGCGGAGGACGAGTGGATAGCAAACGCGAATCCGTTATTCGCCGGCTTTTTATTCAATATCACTATCAAGCGGCCTGTACCACGGATATGGGTTTCAATAGACACAGGACATGCCCCTATCATTTGCGCAGAATACAGATTTTCAAGGATGACGGGAATTTTATGTTCAAGTCAAAGATTCGGGGCGCACTGAATTGGCTGGGTAAACTTCAGAAAATATTGCGCCGATTCGATTTGCTGAAAAACCATGAGAAGGGAGGCAGAAGGTGAATCTGCACGGGCAGAAAATGCTGGAACGCCATGCTGTTTTCGCTCTTATGGTTCTTATGGTTTTGATGATGTCTCTGATAAGTCTCAAAATGGGAGGCCTGAGCCAGCGATGGATCGTTGCCATGTTTGTTTTGATGACATGCCTGTTAATTTGGCCGGTCGTCGTTCAATTGACAGGCAGGCCATGGGATCTGTTATGGGCCATGCTTGTGCTGGCCGTACCCCTGGAGTTTAATATCCATTTGATATACCGTGAATATGTGGGGACGTTCAATGGTATCATGCTGACCATTACGGATGCCGCAGTCTTCATTCTGATATTTATCTGGATTTTTCATATGTCTTCGGGCAGGCAGCGTATGCAGTTCTATGCTTCGGTGTCAGTGCCTGCGTTATTGTTTCTGGCCGCCCATCTGCTTTCCATTTTAAACACTCCGGATATGAGTTTAAGTTTGTTTGCTGTTGTCCAAAACGGCAAAGTCTTTCTTCTGTATTTTCTGGTGGCCAATCACATCGCTTATGAAGGTCGATACAGGTTGTTTTGCAATCTGTTGATGGGCTGTCTGATTATTATGAGCGGCGTTTGCATCGTTCAGTTCATTGCGCAATCCAATTTTACCACAGCGGCACTGGAAGTCGTCGAGAATTATGGTGAAGTGTTATTCCGGTCCGCCGGCACCACGGGATCGCCCAATGTATCCGCCAGTTACATGGCCTCGCTGCTGCCGCTTCCGCTGACGCTTTTACTGATGAACCGTTCCGGCAAACGTTTGCTTCCGATTGTTTCTCTGACTATGGGAATTATTGGTTTGATTCTGACCCAAACGAGAGGAGCGTGGCTGACTTTCTCGATCGGCATGATGATCCTTTTTAGTATTCATTTTCGGAATCGGGGAATCTGGAAATTGATTGCCGCAGCAGGAATCGCGGCAGTCGCCGGATTACTGGTATTCGGGCATGTTTTGTGGTCACGCTTCGGCCAGGGAACAGAGACACTGGTGTACCGGCTCCAGCTTATACGGTCGGCCTGGGAAATATTTCGTTTTTATCCTGTTTTTGGTGCCGGAACCAATGTGTATGCGTTGATCATGTCCGATTATGTACCTTTTTTCCTGACACAGGAACGATGGATTGTGCATAACCGCTATCTGCTGGTAATGGCGGAACTTGGAATCACAGGCATTGTCACTTTTCTTGTATTTCTTGCCGCTGTTTTCAGAAGTTTGATATGCGCTTCCCGTTCGTTGAATAAAAACATTGCTTTATTGGCCAGAGCTCTGGCCATTGGATTGCTGGTATTTTGCCTGCAAATGTTTTTTGAGTCACTTGATGGACGCATTTCGGATTACCATCTTTGGCTTGTGGCCGGCATGGCGGCTGGATTGGGTGATAACAGGTTTCAGAAAGAGCATCCACCCGTTGAGGAGGATTCATGAGGCGGTCGGTCAGATTGATTCGAAATACCTACTTCCTTTCAGTGGCCCGGGTCACCAACCCCTTTCTGGCGATGGTGCTGGTATTGGTACTATCGCGGCAGACAGGCGCGCAGGGTCTGGGCGAATATACGACGGTTCTGACATTGTTTTCATTTTTTACCACATTTTCGGCTCTGGGACTGCATGGACCCATTGTTCGTGATGTTGCGGCCAGGCCCTCTTCGGTGGGGAGAATCTTGTCTGGCGGATATCTGCTGGGAGGAATTTCGGCTTTGATCTTTTCCATGATTATGGCGGGCACGGCCGTACTTCTGAAATATGAATCCGCCATTCTGTACGGCGTGATGATTCTGGCGCCGGCTTTGATCTGTTATACCATCAGTCTGATCACACAGGCTTTGCTTCAGGGTGTTGAACGCATGGAGTATACGGCTGTTATTCTTATTTCCGAAACTCTGATCAAGGTCATTCTGGGGATCACCGTTCTGGTGCTTCGTGGACCGATCATTGCCGTAATCGGAGCGGTGGCTGTGTCTCATTTGATATCCATGATTCTGGGATTAATTTTAGTGCACAGGGGGGCCGGGCCTATACGCTGGGAACTGAACCGAGAATCTTTTTTCGATCTGTTTCGTCAGATTCCCACTTTTTTCGCTCTGTCGATTGTGGTGATGGTCTATTGGAATACGGACATCCTTATGCTGTCAAAAATGCAGGGAACCGTTTCAGTGGGTCTGTATTCGGCTGCCTATCGTCTTCTGAGCATCGGAAAGGAACTGGCCAACAGTTACATCGTTGCTATATTCCCGGTTATTTCCCATTTTTATCTTCAGTCTCGGGAATCTTTTCAAATCAGCTGTATTCGGTCGATAAAATATCTGTTGATATTTTCTTTGCCCGTGGCCGTAGCTGTCACGCTGCGCGCACGGGAAATACTCCTTCTTCTTTACGGCCAGGCCGAATTTTCCGGCGGGGAATCCACCCTTCAGGTGCTGATCTGGACAATGGTTTTCTTTCCGATTGCCAACATTCTGGGTAACGGATTAATCGCCAGCCATCGTCAGCGCATCGATCTGTGGGTCAACACGATGGGTGCGGTTTTCAATGTTTGTTTGAATTTGGTGCTGATTCCCCGTTTTGGACCGTTTGGAGCCGGCGTGGCAACCCTGCTCTCTATTGTATTTTTTCTACTGGTTCAGAACTTTTATGTATCCCGTGTCCTTTTCAGAATTCCTTTTTGGGATGTATTTTTTCGTCCCGCATTATCGGCGGTAGTTATGGGTCTGGTGATCTGTTTGCCGGTCTCACTGTTTATTGTTGTGCCTTCGGGCTTGATCGTCTACGGTCTTTGTCTGTGGCTGCTCAGGTCTTTCAGCTCTGAAGAGATCGAGATGATTCGTATCTTATGGCGCCAAAGAAATCAAATATTTCAATGGAGGAATTCCTGAGGTCATGAAACCGGTTCGGGTTATGATGTTGAGAAAGAGTTCCGGATATTACGGTGCCGAACACGTGATTCTGTCTCTGACTCGACAATTGCATGCATTTGGGAATGAGATCATCATCGGCAATATCGATGATCGGCGATCCCCGTCTTCGGAATTCAGTGAGGCGGCTCGGGGAATCAATATTCCTTTCATCAATTTTCCCTGTTCAAGAAGATGGGATTCCCGAACCATTCAATCGCTGTCCCAAACCCTGGTTCATGAAAAGATTCAAATTCTGCATACGCATGGATTCAAAGCGGATCTGTACGGACTGGCCGTATCGAAAAAAACCGGCATACCGGTGGTGGCGACAAAACATGGGTGGACCCATGCCGGAATTCCGGTAATCATCTGGGAAGCACTGGATCTGCTTGCGTTGAGAAAATTGCACCATGTTATCGGGGTCTCTCGCCCTATTGTCCGTTCGTTGCAGCGCACTGGCATGCGGCCGGATCGACTGACCTGGATACCCAATGGCGTCAAGCCTCATGAAGAAACACCTCTAACTGCTGTTCAGAAGGAGATAAGAAAGTGGGGACGGGGGAGACTTGTCGGAACAGTAGGCAGACTCAGTCCGGAAAAAGGCCACGACATACTGATCGAAGCTTTTGGTTTCGTGCAAAGTGTGTTTCCGGATTCCCGCTGCGTGATTCTCGGAGACGGTCCGCTGCGTCAGAATCTGGAGAAGACTTGCAGAAAAAGAGGATTGGATCAGAGCGTTCGGTTCATGGGATATCAGCATGCGGTAAGCGGCTGGTATTCGATCTTTGATGTTTTCGTTCTTCCTTCACGAAGGGAGGGATGGCCTGTGACACTGCTCGAAGCCATGGCCGCCGGACTGCCCATCGCGGCCACACGTGTCGGCGATATTCCCTTTATGCTTCATCATGGTAGCTCCGGCCTCCTGACGGAACCCGAAGACAGTAAATCGCTGAGTCGAGCCATTATTGAAATCATGAACAACTTGACGCTGCGGCATCGATTGGGCCTGGAAGCTAAAAAAATCAGCAGGCTCTATTCGGAGCAACGTTGCGCCTCTCGAGTATTGGAAGTTTATAAATCTTTACTGGAGGCTTGAAAATGAAATCTCGTTATGGTCGTCCTGTTTACCTGGCATGGGCTCCATTTAACAGAAGGGCCGACAGTTTCGCGTCTCATTTCAATGCGGAACTTTGCCTGGTTCACTATTTTAAATACCGCAGCCCTGAATGGGCTCTGTTCAAATATCCGCTGATGGCCGCGAAGACACTGGCCGTGCTTCGAAAGAAAAGGCCGGGACTTGTCATGGCCATGTCGCCTCCGCTTTTCTGCGCCTGGATAGCCCATTTATTTTGCGCTTTATACGGTTGCAAGCTGGTTATAGACGCACATACCGGATCATTGATCTCTTTTCCCTGGACAATGTTCCGTTTTCTTCATAAATTCCTGTGTAAAAGGGCATTATTGACCATTGTAACCAATGACCACCTGGTTCGTTTGGTCGAATCATGGGGAGGAGAAACCATCATTATGAACCCTCCGATTGATTTTCCCGAAGCCGGCAAAAAAAGATTAAAATCAAATTCCATTCTGGTGGTGAATACGTTCGCTATGGATGAACCACTTGATGAAATCCTGCTTGCGGCCTCCAATCTCCCTGAAGTCCACTTTTATGTGACCGGACGAGTCGACGGGGCCCAGGGCAGAAGAGTCCGTAACGCACCGGACAATGTGTATTTTACAGATTTTATCCCGTATGAAGAATATGTCTCTATGTTGAAAAGTGTGGATGTGGTGCTGGCTTTGACCAACAGAGACTTTACTTTGCAGTCAGGAGGAATGGAAGCCATGTATATGGGGAAACCTTTGGTCACAAGCCGGTTTCCTTATCTGATGAGTCATTTTTATCAGGGGACCCTTTATGCGGTTCCTGAAGCGGAGGACATCGCGGAGAAATTACTGGAAGCCCTGAAACACAGGAAAAAATTAAGCCGGCAGATGGAGACCATGAGAGAAGCACATTCCCGTGATTGGGAGAAAAAAGTGCAGTCCGTCAACGAGAAATGGATGATGGCTGACATGAAACAGGGAGGATAAATGATCGCTCGATTTAAACGTGCGATTAAACGCAATACTTTATTTTTTTGGAGGACAAGGGAACGATTTCGGCATCGTTCCGCGCACAGGAAACAGCCTCGTCTTCATGAAGCTCTGAAACAGGCCATGTTGTGGCTGTGCAGAGCGCAGGCAATACATGGATCGGGTGTGTCGGAAGGATATGACCTGCGCAGCGGATGGAGGCCTCCCTTTCCTGAAACTACGGGATATATCGCGCCCACATTTTTTGATTATGCACATTTTGTATCCGATGAACAATATGCGAACCGGGCCATTCAGATGCTTGACTGGCTTTTTACCCGACAAGGTGACGAAGGTGCCATTTCCGGAATCATGGAAGGAGCTCGACATCCGGTTGTTTTTGATACGGGCCAGGTTATTTTCGGTTGGGTTCGGGGTTTTTCAGTCACAGGAGATCCACGATACAGAGACGCGGCCATTCGGTCCGGCGACTGGCTCGTCTCGATCCAGGATTCGGATGGTGCATGGACTCGATATACATTCAATAATCAGGCACATTCTTACCACACACGGGTCGCGTGGTCTCTGTTGGAGCTGCATACCATCCATCCAAAACCGGTTTACAGACGATGTGCGCGCAGAAATATCGAGTGGGCTCTGAACCGGCAGTCACCCGATGGATGGTTTCATCAAAACGCGTTCCAGGAAGGACGGTCGGTCTATACGCACACCATCGCTTACGCGGCACGGGGGGTATGGGAATCGGGCATGCATTTGAAAAACGAAAGAATGATGGAAGCCGCATTGAAAACCGCGGAAGCCCTGATGCTGATCCAGCGAAAAGACGGAGCTTTTCCGGGAAGCCTGGATTCGGCATGGAATACAACCGCAGAATCAACCTGTCTGACCGGAAACGCGCAAATTGGAATATTATGGCTGAAAATATTTGAACAAACCGGCGATTACCGGTATCTGAAAAGCATACGAAGACTGTACCGATTTCTTATTGAGGTTCAGGAAAAAAGTCGTCTCTTTCCGTTCATATCCGGGGCCATATCCGGCTCATTCCCGATTGACGGCAATTATCTTCCCTATGTGTATCCGAACTGGGCGGCCAAATTCTTTGCCGACTTTCTGATGCTGGCTGAACCATACATTATATTCGAGGGAGAGGACCTGTAATGACGAAAACTCTCTTGCCGGAACGGCCCCTGGCTGTTGTCGTGGGTACCCGTCCTGAAATCATCAAGATGGCACCGATTGTTCGCTTCTGTATGGAACACGAAGTACCATATAGTATTGTCCATACCGGACAGCATTATTCGTTTGAGATGGATCGAATTTTTTTCAGGGATCTGGAACTGCCTGATCCTGATGTCAAGCTGGATGTGGGTTCAGGCTACCACGGTGACCAGACCGGAAGATTACTCACAGGTATCGAATCTGTGTTGATACATAAAAAACCCGGAGCCGTCCTGGTAGAGGGCGATACAAACACAGTTCTTGCCGGGGGTCTGGCAGCCGTAAAGTTGATGATTCCGGTCGGGCATGTAGAGGCCGGATTACGAAGTTATGACCGAACCATGCCGGAAGAGATTAACCGGATTCTCGTGGATCATCTCAGTCACTGGCTTTTTACACCCACTGAGGAAGCTCAGATTATTTTGCGGAAAGAAGGTATTGACCCCTCCCGTATCCACATAACGGGAAATACCATCGTGGACTCGGTTTATCAGAACCTGCCTATCGCACGGAAAAGAGGCGATCTCAAGAAGATGAACCTGGAGTCGGGGCGATATATGATCCTGACATTGCATCGCCAGGAGAACGTCGATAACCCTCTCAGACTCAGGAACATACTGAATGGCGTTGATAAGGTATCTCAAGACAGGAAGATCGAAGTGATTTATCCTGTCCATCCGCGGACACGAAAACGCCTGAAAGCGTTTGATATCCACTGTCCGAAGGGTATTCGGCTGATTGAGCCTGTCGGGTATCTGGATTTTCTGTTTCTCATGAGTGAAAGCCGTCTGATTCTTACCGATTCAGGAGGAATTCAGGAAGAGGCTTGTATTCTGAAACGTCCTTGCGTCACCTTAAGAGACAACACGGAAAGGCCGGAGACCCTTCGGGTCGGCAGCAATGCCCTGGCCGGAGCGGAACCCGAACACATACTTGAACAGTCTTCGATCATGTGGGATCGCGACGGACAGTGGGAAAATCCGTTTGGCGACGGGAACAGCAGCGAGATCATCATACGAAAGGTTCTGTCCGATGAATTGTTCAATTAAGATTCTGTTTCTTTCAAGAAACGCTTCGGATGACAATTCCGCTTATACCCATCGGCTTAAATCTCTTGCCCGGGGGCTGACGGACCGGGGATTCCGTTGTGATTTTTTTTATATGTCGGATTTTACGGATACAAGCCATACCATGCTGCCTCTTTACAGATCCCGCTTGAGACAGCTGTTTAACCGATATCATATTATTCATGCGGGAGGTACGCCAGCCGCTTTCGCGGCAAATTTATGCAAGCCTTTTCAGGCCCGAGTCTTCTATGATATGCATGGCGACCGAATAGCAGAGATTCAGACTGAAAGCCGACTTGGAAAAGAGGTGGGGCCGTTGCCGGTACTCAAGGCATTCACACAGGAGTTGGGAGCCATGGGATTTTCGAATCATTTTTTAGCGGTTTCAGGCCCTCTAAAGCATATGACCATGAGCCGTGGAATCAAAGAAGAGCGGATATCAATAATCCGAAACGGAGTGAATCTTTCGGTATTCAATGCCGGGCCGGACAGATTTAATCGGGTTCGAAAAATCACGTATGCAGGACAATTCCAATCCTATCAAGCGGTTAATGATCTGGTAGCAGCAGCAAGAATGTGGAAGGGACCGTCCGTTGTTTTCACATTTATCGGGTTTTCTCAAGAAGAAACAGCCGCAAAAACATCAATCCGAAAAGATCTGGGAAACGGGGTGTGTTTGACGGACAGGATGAGTCAGGCTGATCTCGTGAAAAGACTCAAAGAATCGGATATTCTGGTAATCCCCCGAAGGTCTTCAAGAGTCACGCGGATCGCATTTCCCACCAAATTCGCGGAGTTTATCGCATTGGGAAAACCGGTGCTGGTATCCGATGTGGATGAGACAGCCGATTTTGTAACGCGATATCAATGCGGAATGGTTTATCACCAACCGTCTGCTCTGGGTGAGGTCCTGATGCGCATGGTGAAAATGAGTGATATGGAACTTCAGGCAATGGGAAGAAGAGGACGGCGACTCGCAGAAAAGGTTTTCAACTGGGATTCGATTACTCTCAATTACGAAAGACTCATCCTTCAGTCCTGCGGTCATCGGTTTGAAAACTAGAACGGAAAAGATTCGATGAACATGGATCAAAAAGGATATCTGAATAATCTCTCCGGCCGGGAAATCATAAGAAAATACAGGAAGCTGCTTCATATTCCGGATAATGTCCACATCGATCCCGATATGATCCAAAAACACTGGAATCTCGAGGTCGAACTGGCCCGCCGTCTGATAAAATCCTCTCCGGAAACACGCTGGGAAACGTCCCGATCCGTTTATACCCGATTTTATCGAGAACTTCCCTGGCTCAATGAGGCGACATCCTGTCCGCGTGACTCGAAAGAACGTGAGAATAAATTTATCGAACTTGTCGGGCCTTCTCCGATGAAAATCTATGAAATCGGATCGGGAACGGGTGATCTTCTTTTTCGATTGGCCGAGACAGGCCATGATTGCAGGGGATGTGATATAACGGCTGAAAGGGGGGAAAGCCAAAGCCGAAAACATCCGCGTTTAAATTACGGCACTTGTGACGGAGTTCATTTGCATCGATTTGAAAAAGAAAATCAATATGACGTGGTGATTTCCAGCAATGTACTGGAACATCTGCATCCGGACGACCTGATGCCCCATCTGCGATCTGTGACACGTATTTTGAAAAAGGGCGGCCGGTACATTTTGAAGACGCCTCATGCATTATTCGGACCGAATGGAATAGAGTCCCTCCTGGGTGTTCGCTGCCATGTGGGTCTCCATTTAAAGGAGTATTGCATCACCGATTTACGGAAAGCGGCCGGACCCGCCGGATTCGAACGTCTTGAAACCGTGTTTCTGCTGCCCAATCCGTTGAAAAGAATTATTCCCATAAAAATCAAAACGAGATCTTTCAGGATCTATACAAGTTATCTTTTACTTTTAGAATCGATTATACGATTCTGCCCCACAGATCTCCTGAAAAAAAGCCTGTCATTCCTTTTTCGTTTCATTCTGCTGCCACGTGTTGTATTTATTGTACTCTTTAAACCGGTCGACTCCTAAACAATTTACTGAAAACCGAAATGATTCGGGCAGTCCATTTCCCGTTCTCCATATCGCGGAACCAAAACGGCCGTAAAAGATACAAAAACAGTATGAAACAGCAAAATACCAGTTGATTTTTATTCTCCATTTTATTATGTTTTAAAGAGTTGAGACCGGAGAATCAAATGAAGCCGAAAAGCATATTGGTGCTGTTTTTTTTACTGGCCGGCGGCCTGAGAGGCGGAGAGTGGAAAACAGCCAAATACGCCGGAGAGTTTATGGGATCCGGAGTCGGTGCCCGAGGTCTGGCCATGGGAGGAGCCTTCTCCGTTTTGGTCAGAGACGCTTCAAGCGCATTCTGGAATCCGGCCGGTTTCGCCTTTCTCGACCATGTTCAGGTTCAGGGAATGCATGCGGAACGGTTTGCCGGAATCGTCAATCGTGATTTTGTCGGAATCGGAATACCCGTTATTTCCAATGGTTCGTCGTTGGGGATCAGTATCTATCGTCTTGGCGTAGACAATATACCGTATACACGATTGATCAACCCTGAATACAGTCTGGGAGAACTCTTTACTGATGAGGAGGGTAATTTGATACAAAACCTTCCCTATATCTATAAAACGGTCGGCAACGCCGAATGGGCTTTTATGATGACTTACGCAAAGCGTGTTCATGAAAGATTCCATTATGGATCTACGGTTCGAATTATCCATAAACATGTCGGCGATTACACAGCCTGGGGTCTCGGATTCGACGCCGGTATATGGTGGAATCCTGTTTCAAACCTGCAATGTGCCTTTGTATTATGGGATGCCACAACCACATGGATCGTCTGGAATCCGGGAAGAAAGGAAAAAATATTGCCGAACATGAAAATAGGTGCTGCCTATCCGTTTCAAATATCGGTATTCCAGTTCAGACCGGTGCTTGACATCGGTGCCAATTTTGAGAATATGGGAAGTGCCGCCCAGCTGTCGTGGGGTCGGGCCGGTTTTGATCTGCATGCCGGACTTGAACTGTTGGTGCATAATCGAATCGCACTCCGCGCGGGAATAGATCGGGGGCATTTTGCAACCGGTGCGGGATTGATTATATCCGCATTTGCCGTTGACTACTGCTTCGCCCGCCATATCGATTTGGGAAACTCCCATTATGTATCGCTGAGCATCAATTGGAATAAAAAGATGCTTTTAAGCTGGTGATTCTCTGAATTACACTCAGGATAAAGGGCAATAAAAACAGATAAAAAATCATTTTTCATATTGACAGTAGAAATTTATTTTCGTAAGTTATAACTTCACAATTTATTTAAACTTAAAAAGCTTTAAGAAAGGCATGAAATGGTATACAGCATGACCGGATTGGGTCTGGCAGAGGCCAAGAAAGATGGAGTCGGCGTCAATGTTGAAATACGTTCGGTCAATAATCGATTTCTTGATATTTCATGCCGTTTGCCTCAAAACCTGACACAGTACGAGCCTGAAGTGCGCCGGATTGTCAGACAGGAGATTACTCGAGGGAAAATTTACATTACAATATCCATTCATGATGAAAATCAGCCGCAGGTTCCCTATAAAGTGAATATTCCATTGACTAAACAGATCAGGTCTCTGCTCGAAACGCTGTTGAATGCGGCCAATTTGGATGAATCCCCAAGCCTCGACCATTTGTTACATTTTCCCGAATTGTTCGAATCTGCTGATGGGCCAGAATCGGCGGATAACCACTGGGCATTAATAAAAGAGGCATTGACACTGGCCTTGAAAGATTTAAAGGAGATGCGGCTTCGTGAAGGTCAGACGCTGGCGGAGGACATAATTAATCGAATCAATACGTTGGATGATCTGCTCCATCGAATCGAATCAATCGCTCGGGATCATGTTCAAGATGCTTATGCAAAATTGATTCAACGAATCAAGACTATGGCCCTGGATGCGAACCTGGATTCTGAACGGCTGAACACAGAGGCTGTTCTCATGGCCGATCGGCTTGATATCAGCGAAGAAATTGTTCGGCTCAGGAGCCATCATTCCCTTTTCAAAGATTTTCTGAAACAAAATGACCAGGCGGGGAAAAAACTCACTTTCTTATTACAGGAGATCAACCGGGAAGCAAATACCATTGCCTCAAAAGCCACCAATGCGGAAATCAGTCATTTGATTGTTGGGATGAAGGATCAAATTGAACAGATCAGAGAACAGGTTCAAAACCTGGAGTGACTTGTGCTGAAGCAATCTGGAAGATTGGTGGTTTTATCTTCGCCTTCCGGTGGAGGGAAAACCACGATTATACAATCCATCCTAAAGCGTTTCCCTGATTTCAAATACTCTGTTTCAGCGACCACCAGACCGCCGAGAACAGATGAGGTAAATGGCCGGGATTATTATTTTCTGAGCAGAAAGAATTTTCTGCAAAAATGCAAACAAAATGAATTTCTTGAATGGGCCAGAGTTCATGATCATTTTTACGGAACACCGAAGCAGCCGATTTTATCGTTTCTTCAAAACGGGCTGACCGTGCTGCTCGATATTGATGTTCAGGGAGGCATTCAAATAAAAAGATCCCATCCAGGCGCTTTGCTGATCTTTCTCGTGCCTCCCGGTCTCGATGTGCTCAGAGAGAGGCTGAAGAACAGAGGAACAGAAAACCAGGAGTCACTGAAAACGAGATTGCGCAATGCGCGTCATGAGATCGATTTGGCTGTTGATTATGACAAGAAAATCATTAATGATGATCTTGACCGGACCATTCAGGAAGTTATTGAGACAATTGTATCCAATCCATAGTTTCAGGAGGTACTGTTTATGAGTGAAATTCTACTGGATCGAATTTTACAGCATTCGAATAATATCTATGAGTCCGTTGTGGCCATATTTAAAAGAGCCAGACAGATTACCAACGAGCAGAAACAGGAGATCGAGAATGAAATCGGAGTCTCGGCTCCCGTCGATAACCGGGAAAGCGAAGATTTTGATGAAGTTGAAATAGACCGTGAAGCCTTGATGAGAGAATATAAAAAGTATCCCAAACCTTCTCAGGTAGCAATCATCGAGATGGCCAAAGGAGATCTTGAGTTTCGATATAAAGACACCGATTCTCAGGAAAATTCGGATTCAACGGAAGGCGAAAGGCCGTCCTGATGCAGGAAAAAATGTTTGAAAAGGGAATGATCCCCTCTTTGAAATCCCGTCACCTGGTTTTGGGAGTGACAGGCAGTATCGCAGCATACAAAGCCTGCGAGGTGCTGAGGCACTTTGTCAAGGCTGGTGCCGAAGTTCAGGTGGTTATGACTGAATCGGCAAGACACTTTGTCGGACCATTGACTTTAGAGACACTTTCCGGCAGGGAAGTGATCACCGAACTTTTTCCGGCTCACAAAACCGTTAAAACACGTCATGTACATCTGGCCGAGTGGGCGGACGGCCTACTCATATGTCCGGCTACGGCGAACATTATCGCGAAAGCGGCCCGGGGTATTGCGGATGATTTTTTAAGCACACTGCTGCTTGCGGCACGTTCCCCAATTTGGATAGCTCCGGCCATGGATTATCAAATGGCGGTCAATCCGGCTTATCTGGCTAACGTCGATATTCTAAAGAATCGAGGAGTTCAATTTATCGATTTTGAGCAGGGAGAACTTGCGAGTGGAGCTGTTGGACCTGGCCGGTTGGCGTCTCCTGAGAGCATCTTCTACCGGCTCACGTGCGGGCTTGTCTCCAGCAGTAGCCTGAGAGGACAACGGATTTTGGTCACAGCAGGGCCGACACGGGAAGCTCTTGATCCGGTCCGTTATCTGTCCAACCGTTCTACGGGAAAAATGGGAGCGGCGTGCGCCATAGCGGCCGAATGGCGGGGAGCGGAAGTGACTCTGATTGCGGGCCCGCTGGGAATCGATATTCCTCAAACCGGTTCGATGAAGCTGATTTCTGTTGAAAGTGCAGACGAAATGAAGAAAGCGGTTTTGGAAAATTGGCCTTCGCATAACATTCTTGTCATGGCGGCCGCGGTAGCGGATTACCGGCCGAGGCATATATCGAAGCAAAAGATCAAGAAGGACCAAAAACCTATGCTCCTGGAGCTGGAAAAAACCGATGACATATTATCGACTGTCAAGAAGCAGCGATCAAAGGGCATAGTCGTAGGGTTTGCGCTGGAAACAGAGGATGGAGAAAACAGGGCGCAAGAAAAATTGAAAGACAAGGGATTGGATTTTATCTGCCTCAACAATCCCATGGAACCAAGTTCCGGATTTGCAACAGATACCAACCGGATCGTATTTTTTGATTCACAGGGGAATAGAGAATCCCTGCCGGTTATGTCAAAATTTGAAGTTGCAGAATTTATCCTGAACAAAATAGAATCAAGACTCAGGGAAGGCACGATTCATGGATGATGATCGACATGATGTGATTGAATTGTCTCGACGGTATATCACGCAACAGGCTGAACTCGGAGGCAGTGAGTTTTTTTTCCAAAACGCGAATCGCTCACTGAAAGGATCTTTTTCATCTCAACAAGATGTTTGCTTTTGGGAAGAGAGTTTGATCTGCCGGCGATGCCGGTTAGCCCAGACACGAAAGCATATTGTCTGGGGAGAGGGCAATCGCAATGCGTCATTGATGCTTGTTGGAGAAGCGCCCGGAAGAGAAGAGGATTTACAGGGAAAGCCTTTTGTCGGTCAGGCCGGCCGACTGTTGAATAATATACTCAAAGCCATCGGTTTTGAGAGAAAGGAAGTATATATCACAAATATTCTGAAATGCCGGCCTCCGGAGAATCGGGATCCACTGCCGGATGAGATTAAAAGCTGTTTGCCGATTCTTGAGGATCAAATACTTCGCATAGGGCCGAAAGTTATTCTCACACTGGGGAGATACGCGGGTCAGACCTTATTGATGACCGCAGATCCGCTGAATCGCCTGAGAGGGAAATTCCATGACAGAGGCGGGATACCTTGCAGAGTCACGTACCATCCGGCCGCATTGTTGAGGAATCCACAATGGAAACGTCCTGTCTGGGAGGATGTACAGGCATTGCGCATACTTTATGATCAAATCGTGGGAGACAAGCCGCCATGGTCACCGCACGAAAAATAAATCCGGTTTCTTCTTCCGCCTCGGCCTTTGACCGGCTTCCTCCTCAGGCCATAGAGGCAGAGAAAGCGGTTCTGGGATCGATGATGATCGATAACGACAGTATCGGAAAGGTCATTGAATATTTGCATCCGGAATGTTTTTATCAAACGGCGCATCGTCGTATCTTCGAATCCGCACTGGCTTTATATGAAAAGAACACGCCTGTTGATTTGGTCACACTGTCTGAATTTATGAAGAATCAAAAAATATTGGATGATATCGGCGGTTCATTTTATTTAACCGAACTGGCAGAAAGCATCCCTTCTGCGGCCAATGTAGAATACCATTCCCGAATCGTTCTCGAAAAATATTTGACGAGAAAACTCATCGAAGAATCGGCCAATATCGCAAAAGATTGCTATGATTCGGGAGAAAGCGTTTATGACATTCTGGACCGTTCCGAGCAGAGAATATTCAATTTGTCAGAAAATAGGCTTCGAAGAAGCTTTACACACATTTCTCCAATCATGCATGAAGCCTTTGAAACCATAGACCGTTTTCATCAACGAAAAGGAACTGTTACCGGAGTCGCAACGGGTTTCACCAAACTGGACGAACTGACATCGGGATTTCAACAATCCGATCTGGTTATTATCGCCGGCAGACCGTCGATGGGTAAAACTGCATTCAGTCTGAATATAGCACGAAATATCGCCGTGGAATCCAAAGTCCCGGTCGGATTTTTCAGTCTTGAAATGTCCGAGAGGCAGTTGGCTCTTCGGTTACTTTGCGCGGAAGCCCGTGTTGATGCTCATGGTGTCCGTACCGGCCGTTTGGCGGAGAACGAATGGTCAAAGCTCAGTATCTGTGTGGGAAATCTTGTTAATGCGCCGATTTATATTGATGATTCACCCGGTGTGGGCATTCTCGAGGTTCGAGCCAAGGCACGCCGTTTGAAGAAAGAAAAACAGATCGGTATTCTTATAATCGATTACCTCCAGCTGATGCAAGGACCGCGAAATGCGGAAAGCCGTCAGCAGGAAATCTCTGTCATATCCCGCTCTTTAAAAGCGCTGGCCAAGGAACTGGATATTCCCGTTGTCGCTCTTTCACAGCTTTCACGGGCTGTGGAAGCGAGAGGGGGTGAGAGGCGTCCCCTTTTATCCGATCTACGGGAATCAGGCGCCATTGAGCAGGATGCCGATGTGGTCCTGTTCATATACAGGCAGGAAGTCTACGGAAAAAGAATCGATGAAAAAGGCAACTCTCTGGAGGGCCGATCGGAAGTCATTATCGGAAAACAGCGGAACGGACCGGTGGGAACCGTTCATCTGAATTTCATCAAACATTACGCCCGTTTTGAGAATCCGGCTTTTGAAGAGGATGTGACAGAACCTCCATATTAATGGACTGTATATTGACAATTCTGCAGCAATATTATGACTGACACAAAGACAACGAATAAAAAAAATAAAGATGTCCGTGACCAGGCAAGAGGCTTCGACTCTTCTTCGAGACGGCGTTACCGGTATCAATTCGACAAGATGATTCGTGTCATTACATCTTACACGCAAAATGTCGACATTCCGACTTTGAAGAAGGCCTATCAATTCGCTTATGAGGCACACAAGGACAAACTTCGCTTATCCGGAGTACCCTATATCGAGCATTGTCTGGAAACCGCAAAAATACTGGTTGATTTGCGGCTGGATCCCATAACCATTTCAGCAGGACTTCTCCACGATGTCGTTGAAGATACAGGAATTACCATTGATGAAGTAAGAGAACAGTTTGGTGAAGAGATTGCGCTTTTGGTTGATGGAGTTACCAAGATCAGCGAACTGCGATTTGAAAGCCAGGCAGAGAAACAAGCGGAAAATTTTCGCAAGATGATCTTCTCGATGGCCAGAGATTTAAGGGTCATTATGATTAAATTCGCTGATCGGCTGCACAACATGCGTACGATTAAATTTGTTCCGGAAAAGAAAGCTCACCGCATTGCGCTTGAGACTCGGGAAGTATACGCCACTTTAGCGCATCGATTCGGCATCGCGCGAGTGAAATGGGAGCTGGAAGACGCCGCCCTGAGCGTTCTTGAACCTGAAATTTATCTTGATTTGGTAAAAAAAGTGTTTGATCGCCGGGAGAAACGGGAAGAATATATTCGGAAAGTTACGGAACCCATTGACAGAGAACTTCAAAAACATGGAATTCAGGCCCAGGTTGCTGGACGCGCAAAAAACTTTTACTCAATCTATCAGAAGATGAAAAAGCGCAATGTTCCTTTTGAAGAGATATACGATCTTCTGGCCATCCGGATTATAGTCAATCGAATCGATGAATGTTATTTTGTGCTGGGTGTGGTGCATACCCTTTTTACGCCGGTCCATGACCGATTCAAGGATTATATAGCGACACCAAAACTGAACATGTATCAATCTTTGCATACAACGGTTGTCGGCCCCGAAGGGAAAATGGTCGAGATACAGGTTCGTACCGAAGAGATGCATCATGTGGCTGAAATTGGTATTGCGGCGCATTGGAAGTACAAAGAAGGAAGACATTCCGATGATGAACTGGACCGGTACAGCGGCTGGCTTCGCGAAATGGTGGATTGGCAGAAAGACATGCTGGACCCGGAAGAGTATTTGGATATTTTAAAAACGGATCTCTTTATCTCTGAGGTTTTTGTGTTCACCCCCAAAGGAGATCTGCTCAAGATGCCGATCGGATCCACTCCGGTTGATTTTGCTTTCGCGGTACATACGGATATTGGTTTCCAGTGTATCGGGGCCAAAGTCAACGGATCGATCGTTCCTTTGAATACCGAGCTGAAAAGTGGGGACTCGGTGGAAATTATCACCTCAGCCAATCAGAAACCCAACAGGGATTGGATTACATTTGTCAAAACCTCCAAGGCCAAAAGCAAGATCAGGCGATGGCTGAAAGAAGCCCAGTTTCAGGAAGCGGTCAAGCTTGGAGAAGAGATGCTAAACAAGGGATTGAAAAGGTATAATCTGAAGATTACCAAGAAGGAAATTGCCGATTATGCCAAAGCAACCGGCATAAAAATGGAAAGACTTCTGGCAGAGCTCGGAGCCGGAGATTTATCACTTCATAAGGTACTGAAATCACTCGCACCCGATGTTTTCAGCCAACCGATCGAAAAAGGCCGACAGAATATTTTCGAACGATTCGTTTTCAAGGCAAGAGGTGCCGCTCATGGAATCAGAGTTCAGGGGATGGATAATCTGCTTATCCGTTTCGCCCGCTGCTGCCATCCTGTACCAGGTGATTCCATTGTCGGATACCTTACACAGGGAAAAGGTATCGTGGTTCATAGGCGCGACTGTACCAATGTGAAGAAGTTGATGGAAGTACCAGAGCGCAATGTAGATGTAGAGTGGGCTGTGGACGGCGAAGAGGCTTTTATGGTTCAATTGCAAATCATGGCGGTCAGTCGGGGCGACTTTTTAAAGGACGTAGGAGAAACGCTTTCCAATACAGAAGCCAATATTTTAAAAGTCAACCTTAAAACCGAGAACGCGGTTATCACCGCTTATATGATCATCGAAGTCAAGGACTTGACTCACCTGACTCGGATTATCAGAAAAATCTATCGTCTGAAAGGCATTCTTTCCGTCGAAAGAGTCAATGACTTTACCAATTCAGATTTTCAGAATTAATTCATCCTACTGAATAATTTGGGAGGAGAAATCAATGAGCAAGATGGAGACGATCACGAAAAAAGACGTCGCGAAGCGAACGGCAAAATTAGTGAATGAACGGATCTACATCACGGAGAAGATTGTGGATGGAGTGTTTACTGCTCTTAGGGAATTCATGTCAGAGGCAAATCCGGAAGTGCGAATCGAAATCCGGGATTTTGGTGTCTTTGAAGTGAAAAAAACCAAACCAAAACCCAAAGCAAGAAATCCAAAAACCGGTGAAATTATTTATGTTCCGGCACGGAGAAAGACCCATTTCAAAGCAGGCAAGCTGCTGAAAGAAGTGTTAAAGAAACCCCTTGCCGAATAATCGAAAAGTGGGCCGATTTCTGGCATTGGATTACGGGCGACGCCGTATCGGTCTTGCAGTCAGTGACGCCCTGGGCTTAACCGCTCAGCCGCTCGAAACCCTGACATGGAAAACTTTGCCGGAACTTCTGAAATCTCTGGCCGATTTGGTGGATTCCTATCAAATCACTGAGGTTGTGCTGGGACTTCCACTGGCACTGAAAGGGAATCAAAGCCGCATGAGCCGTGAAGTCGAGCGATTCGCTCAAAAACTGCAGGCAGCACTGAACCGTCCGGTCATACTTTGGGATGAACGACTGACATCGATACAGGCAAAACGTTCGTTGAGAGAACTTCGTGTAAAGACAGGTCATTACAAGGAAAGGATAGATCAATTGGCAGCGGTATACTTGTTGCAAAGTTATCTGGATTGTCATTCCGGTCGCACCAATCAGGAGATGGAGCAAACTTGAAGCGGGATTGGATAACACTATTGATCAGCGGATTGGGCCTTGCTCTGATTCAACCTCCATTATCGTTTTGGTTTCTGGCTCCTTTTGTTTGGGTGCCATTTCTTATTTATATCCAATCGCGTAATCTTTATGATTCCCTGAAAGCCGGTTATGTATTGGGATTGATCTGGAATGGTGGAACTCTCTATTGGATCGGATGGGCGACATTGCCGGGTCTTTTGGGTGCATTGCTCTGGCTGCCGGTATTCACCGCACTTTTCAGCGGCATTTTTACCCTGGTGCGCAAGCGGTGGGGAAACATCGCCTTTCTTGCCGTACCGTTTTTATGGACGGGAATCGAGATCATAAACTCCATGGGGGCCATGGCTTTCCCCTGGAACAAACTGGCCTATTCTTTTTCCCGTATTCCGGCTATGATTCAATTCGCTTCATGGACAGGCGCTTATGGTGTCACTTTCTGGATCATGATTCTCAATGTTCTGATCTACTCTGCCGTGAGAAATCATGGAAAGGCCGGTAGAAGAAATATATCCATATTTATTGTACTGTGCATTCTTCCTCTGCTTCATGGATTGTTGACCATGAATGACCGGTTTGAAGAAGAACAATTGAGAATTTCTCTGGTTCAGGGTAATATTGATCCATATAAGAAATGGACTCCTGAATTTATTGACACAAGTTTTTCGGTATATCACAGACTGACGAATCAGGGTGCAACGCAAAATCCCGATTTCATCGTATGGCCAGAAACAGCGACACCCGCCTATATAAGGCATAAATACTCATATCTGCGACGGATCAAGACCCAGATAGACAGCATCAATATTCCCCTCATTACAGGAGCCCCGGATTATGACTGGGATGAGGAAGGCAATTTTCATACCTATAATGGGGCGTTGCTCATTCGTCCGAACAGCATGAAAATCGAAAGATACAATAAAATCAGGCTCGTCCCTTTCTCAGAGAAAGTTCCTTTTGTCGAACAATTGCCTTTTTTGTACAATATCCTGGATCGGATTCATCCAGATATAGGAGATTTTACATCCGGTGATTCCATTTGTGTATTCCATGCACATTCTGCCACCCTCAAAAGGGAGGTCGCTTTTTCAATTGCGATCTGTTTCGAGTCCATTTTCCCCGGCCTGATTCGACAGTCTATTGAACGGGGTGCGGAGTTTCTCCTGATTATTACCAATGACGGATGGTTTGGCAATACATCGGGACCCTATCAGCATCATGAGATTGCGGTGCTCAGGGCTATTGAAAATCGAAGAAGTATCGCCCGCTGTGCCAATACAGGAATATCGTCCATTATAGATCCATGGGGCAGGGTCACCATGCGGTCGAAACTTAATGAAGAGATTGTTTTAACCGGTTTCGTTCCGGTCAACAATGAGAGATCATTCTATACTCGTTACGGTATCTGGATCGAGAGATTCTTTTTAAGCATAAATGGATTGATTATTACGATGCTTTGCATTCAGTCTTTTGGTTTAAAAAAAAGAAAAACAAGGTCGATGAAAGCTGATAACGGAAATGAAAAGCGATGATGTTACGCAGGCATGTATTCAAATCGGTTTTTCTTTTATGTATGGCATGTATGTCACTATCCATTTCTGCCCAAAACCGGATGACAATTGCCACGGTTAAAACCCGGTCTCTGGCAATGGGCGGGGCGTTTACATCCATTCAGGATGAACTCGCTGCATTGGATTTTAATCCGGCGTGTTTTTACCTGGGGGAATCGAGTGGAATTCAAGGGATTGTCTATATCAATGGATTGACGCCGGTATTGGCAATACAGAATTGGAGCCGAATAACCGGACTCGATGGAATGACGGCCTGGATGATACGAGGCGCGGCATTCAAGATTGGTAGATTGCATATGGGTCTGTTGTGGGGTGAAGAGAGTACAGGCGATGAATCTAGATTATCAAGAAAGAAGCTATTTGACAGTTCCGGGCTATCAACAATGCGCAATGCCAGTATGGGATTCGCGATTCATCTGGCCCCCAATGTCTCACTTGGAATCACCGGTGACTGGTATATGCGTGAAATAGACGGGAATCCCGATTATCATCTGGGTTATCGATACGGGCTTTATTTGGCGACCCGACACAATATCCATGTAGGCCTGTTTTTTGTCGATTTTCCAAAACCCTGGAAAAACGACCGTGATCCACTCGAGAGACTCTTTGATGAGACATTGAATGTGGGTATTTCCTATTCTATCAGTGGGCGTATGACAGTGGCATTTGATATTCGGAATGTCAGTGATGAGGGTAAGGGGCCGTTTCTGGAACCGCATCTTGGATTGGAATTCTTTCCGTGGAAACACATTGCTTTCAGGTCGGGCTATTCACGTGAAAACCAGGGAGGATATTCAACACTGTCTGTTGGAATGGGATTTTGGAACTGGAAGGCAGGTGAGACGGGTTATAAAATACGGCCGTTTTCCCTGGAAACCGCCTATATCCTGGAAAAGACCGCTGAAACCAAACACTGGTTTTCTCTCGGTCTGATCGTCAGATGGCAATCCGGGTAAAATTTTACAATTAAAATCAAACTCAGGAAAAAATGGTTATATTGGCATATTAATCAGAAATCAAATGATGAGACACGGGGAGATTCCATGAACAAGAGATTTTCGATAATTTATTGCTTGCTGATAACAGTCCTGTTGATTTCTTGCACAAAGTCTGCGGTGGATTTTTATGATGCCTCGCTGGATGAGCAATATAAAATCGCCATGAACGCATTTAACAGGAAGAACTACGAGAAGGCCAAACAATACTTTGGATTGATCGCTGTACGTCATGCCGGAGACAGAATGGCTGAAGCGAGTCAATTCTATTTGGCGGAATCCAACTATTTATCCAAAGAGTACATTCTGGCGATTGAAGAATATTCAAAGCTGATACAGAGCATGCCTCAAAGTGAATATGTTGAGGAGGCGATGTTTAAGATCGGAATGTGCTATTATCAATTGTCGCCCGGTTATGCCCTGGATCAGCAGTATACTTATGAAGCATTGTCCAATTTTCAGCATTTTCTAGAGGAGTATCCCCAATCGGATTCAAGACCATTGGTCCAGGAGAAAATGCAGGAATTGCGTGACAAACTGGGTAAGAAAGAGTTTAAACAGGGTGAACTGTATCGAAAGATGGGGTATTTTGAGTCAGCCATCATCTCCTTCGACAGCGTACTTGAACATTTTTACGATACATCCTGGGCGGATGACGCCCTTTTCTGGAAGGGCGAATGCTACTATTCAATGCGAAAATGGGAAGAGGCTGAGATGGCGTTTAATCAGTTTCTAGGTACTTATAAAGACAGCGAATATTTCAGTCGCGTCAGAGACAGGCTTAAAAATCTAAAAATCAAAACGGACGATGGATTTCAGACAGGGAGTTTTGAATAATTCATGCGCCATGGTTTTTTCGGAGGGACATTCGATCCGATTCATTTCGGTCATCTGATTGCGGCCGAAACGGTACTCAGTGAATGCCGGCTCGATCGGGTCTATTTTATTCCAACGGCCAATCCGCCGCATAAAACGTCAAAAGAGCTCTCACCGACGCACGTTCGTATGAATATGGTTCGTCTCGCCATTAAAACCAACCCATATTTTATTGTTCTGGATATTGAGATATCTGAGCAGACCGCTTATAGCATTGATACGGTCGAGACAATTCTTGATGATACGAAACTTGCGGGAGTGGATCCGGTATGGATTGTCGGGATGGACAGTCTGGCTGAAATGACTTCCTGGAAAACACCGGAAAAGCTGCTTTCAAAAATTCAAGTTGTCGTGGTTCAAAGACCCGGCATTGCCATGCAGGGTATTCCAGAAAAATATACTTCAAAGGTGCAATGGGTGGAAAGCCCTTCGATCGGGCTGTCATCCTCTGAAATCAGAAAAAGAGTGAAATGCGGCAAGTCGATCCGTTATCAGGTGCCGGATGCTGTTCGTGAATACATTCAGAAGAAGAGGCTGTATCTTTGAAAAGGGCAATTATAATAAGTGCAGTTGGCCGCAGGACGCTGCATTTCCTGATGGAAATAGGACGTCTGGCGATTCTTTTATATCGCATTATACTCTATACACCCCGACTGATCAAGGATCGTGGTTTAATTGTCGAACAGATGCTGAAAATGGGTGTCAATTCATTGCCTTTGGTTTCGGTCGTCAGCATATTCACGGGTGCCGTATCTTCCTGGCAAGCGGCTTACCAGCTTCAGGGTCTGATATCATTCGATTTTCTAGGAGCATCGGTCAGCGCGGCGATTTTTATCGAACTCGCACCGGTTTTAACGGCAATCGTGATTGCCGGAAGGGTGAGTGCTTCGATTGCGGCTGAGTTGGGCACCATGATGGTGACCGAACAGATCGACGCTCTGGAAACTCTCGCGATCTCTCCGGTACGCTATCTGGCTTTTCCCCGTTTTACAGCCGGATGGGTTATGATGCCGATATTGGTTATTTATTCGTATCTGGTCGCCCATCTGGGTGCTTTCTTTGTGGCCAATTTGCTACTGAATATTGATGCCAATATATTTTTCAGGTCGGTCAGGAATTATTTCAGTGTCTATAACGCTGTCGCAGGCCTGATCAAGGCGCTGGTATTCGGCGCGGGAACGTCTTTGATCGGTTGTTCAATCGGATTCAGGACACGGGGAGGTGCCGAAGGTGTGGGAAAAGCGACTATTCAAGCTTTTGTATACTCTTCGGCATTCATTCTGATTTCGGATTATGTACTGGCCATGATTCTCTTTTAAAACAATGTCTGATATGATACGACTGGAAAAACTGTGTAAATCCTTTAACGGGCATGAAGTGCTGAAAGATGTGAGCCTTCATGTACGCGCCGGTGAAACGCTTGTTATAATTGGCGCCAGCGGTTGCGGAAAAACCGTGCTTCTCAAGACCGTGATCGGGTTGATTCGCCCCGATTCCGGACGAGTCATTATCGATGGACACGATTTGACCAAAATGAATGAGAAGAGCCTGTTTGCGTTCAGAAAATATTTTGGAATGCTGTTTCAGGGAGCCGCCTTGTTTGATTCCATGAGCTGTTCCGAGAATATCGCTTTAGCACTGAAAGAACATACCAGCCTTCCCGGAGAAGAGATCGATAAAAGGGTCCATGCAATGCTGGAAAGAGTAGGCCTCCCGGGTGTCGGATCAAAACGGCCTTCGGAGATCTCGGGGGGAATGAAAAAGCGCGTGGGCTTGGCCAGGGCAATGATTATGAGACCCAGAATTCTGTTGTATGATGAGCCGACAACCGGTCTGGATCCTCTTATGGCCGATGTCATTACGAACCTCATCAACAGAACCAGCCATGAAGTCAGTATCACGAGTCTGGTGGTAACGCATGATTTGTATCATGCGTTCAGGATAGCGGATCGTATCGCGATGATGTACGAAGGGACATTTATTGCCAAGGGAACACCGGAAGAACTGTTTCACAGTACACATCCTCATGTTCGGGAATTTCTCTCGAAACAGCCGATTCAAAAAAAATCCGCTGGTAAAAGAAAAGAATTAAAATGAAAAAGTCTAAATCAAAATATGTTTGTCAGGCTTGCGGGCATGAATCTCCACGGTGGATGGGCCGGTGTCCCGAGTGTGAAGCGTGGAATCAGTTTGTAGAAGAGATCAGTCAGCCTGTCCGAACCACAACCCGGTCTCCTTCCGTCGATCCGGTTCCTTTGGATCGAATCGACGCATTCGAACAGACGCGAATGATCACCGGTATTGGTGAATTTGACCGGATATTAGGAGGAGGAATTGTTCCCGGTTCGGTTTTGCTGGTTGCGGGGGCTCCCGGAATGGGAAAGTCCACTTTATTAATCCAGGTTTGCCACCGGCTGGCTGATCACGGAAAATCCGTTTTGTACATTTCCGGGGAAGAATCGCTGCATCAGATCAAACTGCGCGCACAACGGCTGGGTATTGATTCATCTGCAATACATGTACTTACGGAGACGTCTCTGGAGACCGTCCTGGGCACAATAGAGAAAATACAGCCTTCCGCTGCAGTTGTCGATTCTGTTCAAACACTCCAATCCTCTCTTTTGGAAAGCATGCCCGGAAATGTCGGACAGGTTCGCTATTGTGCCGGTGCGTTGACCCAGATGGCGAAAAAAATGTCCATTCCGGTGTTGATGGTGGGTCATGTAACAAAGGATGGACACATTGCGGGACCCCGCGTTCTGGAACATCTGGTTGACGGCATGTTCTTTCTGGAAGGGGATCAGCAGCATCTTTTCCGTTTGTTCCGATCCGTCAAGAATCGATTCGGTCCGACAAATGAAGTCGGCATTTTCGAGATGGCGGAAAAAGGCATGATTCAGGTGCAAAATCCCTCCGAGTATCTTATCGCTCAGAGGAGAGAGGATGCTTCCGGATCCGTTGTAACGGTCAGCATGGAGGGGTCCCGTCCTCTCTTGGTCGAGATTCAGGCTTTGGTGACGCCGACGAGTTACGGCATTCCACAGCGAACAGCCACCGGCTTTGATCAGAGGCGATTGGCCATGCTTCTTGCGGTTCTGGAAAAGCGGATGGGACAGCGCTTTTCAACAATGGACGTATTCGTCAACGCGGCGGGAGGATTGCGATTAACCGAACCGGGTGTGGATTTGGCCGTGGCCGTGGCACTGATTTCCAGTATTCGGGATAAAGCGGTAAGCGGGAAGACAGCGGTTTTGGGAGAAGTGGGTCTGTCGGGTGAAGTCAGGGCGGTCCCTCATCTGGATCTTCGAGTCCAGGAAGCAAGAAGACTGGGATTTAATGCCTTGATCGTACCGGCTTTCAACAGGAAAACCCGGTCCTATCAGGGGGTTCGGCTTATGCCGGTTGAAACTTTACGTGATATTCGAAAATTGTGGCCCGGCAAGGAACATTGAAGGATGGTTTTCACACTCGAAACCCGGGATGCCAAAACCATGGGCCGATGCGGACGGCTTTCCGGCCCTCATGGAACGGTTCCCACACCGGTCTTCATGCCGGTCGGGACTCAGGGTACGGTCAAAACCCTGACTTCTCAGGAACTTGTGGACCTTGGAGCCCGTATCATTCTGAGTAATGCCTATCATCTGTATTTAAGGCCAGGAGATCAACTGGTAGCGGAAGCAGGCGGTCTTCACCGGTTTGCTTCCTGGCCTTTATCAATTCTTACTGACAGCGGAGGCTATCAGGTTTTCAGTCTTCAAGGTTTGAGCAAAGTAACGGACGAAGGAGTCCGGTTTCAGTCTCATCTCGATGGATCTTATCACTTTTTCACACCGGAAAAAGTGGTGGATATTCAGAGAAATCTGGGATCAGACATCTGTATGGTTTTGGATGAGTGCGCACCGTATCCCTGTGATTATCAAAATGCCCGGACAGCACATGAAAGATCCGTGAAATGGGCTCTGCGTTCTCTGGAACATTTCCGTGGAAATCGGCCGGTCCATTCAAAGGAACAGGCGCTATATGCCATTGTGCAGGGAAGTATCTACCATGATCTGAGAACAGAAAATCTCCAGACTCTTGTGGAAAAGAAATTTGACGGTTATGCCATAGGAGGGCTGGCTGTGGGAGAACCGGCTGATATCATGGCGGAGATTACCGAGTTGTGCACCAGACAATTGCCTGAAGAGCTTCCCCGCTATCTGATGGGAGTAGGAAGACCGGAAGATCTGGTAACCGCCATCAGCCTGGGTGTCGATATGTTCGATTGCGTTATTCCCACCAGAAACGGAAGAAACGGGACGGTCTATACGTCAGAAGGAAAAATGGTTTTAAAGAATCGGAGATATGAAAGTGATTTCGATCCGATCGACAGGAACTGTTCCTGCCCGGCCTGCCGGCACTACTCACGCTCCTATTTGCGTCATTTGTTTCAGGCAGGAGAGATTCTGGCAATGCGGTTGGCGACATTGCATAATCTTTATTTTTATATGGATTTGGTCGGTCGTGCCCGACAGGCCATTCAGCGTAAAAAATACGATGCATTCATGCGGCAATTTTTTACGGATTATCAAACGAACAACAAATCAGCCAATGAATAGGAAGGAGGTTCTCGTGAATCATATCGTCATGCTTATGGGGGGTGCCCCTGCTGGAGGAGGAACCGCTGGAAATCCGATTTTAGGTTTTCTTCCCCTGATCGCCATCATATTGATTATGTATTTACTGATGATTCGCCCCCAGGCGAAGAAACAGAAAGAACACAAGGCGATGCTCGCGGCTTTAAAAAAGGGTGATCGGGTTGTTACCGCAGGAGGCATCTTCGGTACCATCGCGGGTATCAAGGAAAATGAGAACATTGTGATCGTCAAAATCGCCGAGAATGTCAAGGTTGAACTGTCGCGGGGATCTATCGGACAGGTCATTCAAAAATCATAAATTCTCAGGTGTGTTCATGCGAATTGTCTTTATGGGGACTCCCGGTTTTGCCGTTCCTTCATTAAGACGGCTGATGGAGAGCAGCCATAAAATTGCAGGCGTGGTGACACAGCCGGACCGGCCCAGAGGCAGGGGGCTCCGGCTTTCACCCTCGCCTGTCAAAGAAGAAGCGCAACGGAATGATTTGCCTCTTCTGCAGCCGGACGATGTCAGTGATTCTGAATTCATTCGAAGCCTGAGATCTTGGAAGGCGGATCTCTTCGTGGTCGTCGGGTACCGTATTCTGCCTCCGGATGTTTTTGAGATTCCGGAAAAAGGAACGGTCAACCTTCATGCTTCACTCCTGCCCAAATACCGGGGAGCCGCACCGGTTCAATGGGCCCTGATTCGTGGAGAGAAGAATACCGGATTAACCACATTTTTTATTGACCGCAAAGTGGATACCGGAAACTGGATTATGCAAAAAAAGGTATCCATTCTGCCGATGGAAACCGCCGGTGAATTGCATGATCGATTATCCATTATAGGTGCCGATCTCCTTGTCAATACAATCGATTCGATCGCTGAGGGAACGGCTCAAAGCAAACCCCAGAAAGGAGAGATCTCATCTGCACCCAAGATAAGACCTGCGCATTGCCGTATAGACTGGACGCAGAGCGCGCGGAATATCACCAATCTGATACGGGGGCTCTCTCCGAATCCGGGTGCATTTTGCCGATGGGGTGACCGGACTCTTAAATTATACAAAGCACGGGTACTGACGGATACGGACGCTGAATCAAGACCGGGAACGGTTTACTGGACAGGAAAGGAGGGTATTGACATCGTAACCGGCCGGGGGATTTTACGAGTCGGTGAATGTCAGCTGGAAGGCAAGCGCCGGCTTTCCGCGATGGCGTTTTTATGCGGATGTTCGATGGAACCCGGCCTGAAACTGGAATGAATTCTCCATTGAAAACCCAAAGCCGCTTTGATGCCAGGGAGAAAGCCGTCTCTATTTTGATCCGTGTGGATGAAAGTGACGCATGGGCGGATGTTTTGCTGGACAATTGTTTTAGAAAAGAACCCTGGCCTCCCCAGGACAGAGCGCTGACTACGGAACTGGTTTATGGCGTTCTGAGATGGAGGGCGCGTTTGCAGCACGCGATTCGAACCCTGTATCATGGTCGATGGGGGAATATTCCCCAGGGAGTTCGAATCGCCCTGGAAGCGGGTCTTTACCAGATATTTTATCTCGATCGCATACCTGCTTATGCCGCGGTCAACGAAACAGTGAAATGGGTAACCCGTCATCATGGAAGTCGCTGGGGAGGAAGAGTCAATGCCATGATGCGGGCCGCTGTTAGGCGCGGACTGCCGGAATTGCAAACCATCAAGTGCCCTGTTCAAAGGCTTGCCCTGAAAGAGTCTCATCCGGAATGGCTGGTACGACGATGGTCGGATCAATACGGAATACAAAGAGCCGAATCCATATGCCGGGCAAATAATCAGAGACCGCCGCTGTTCATCAGGATCAATTCGAGAATCTGGAAAGATTCCGCCGTGGATCTGATAGTGCGGATGGGTATTGAGGGTACTGTTTCAGGGTATTTGCAGGAATTCATCAGGGCTGACAGCGGTCCGTGGTTCCATACGGACGAGTTTAAACAGGGGATTTTTTCATTTCAGGATGTGAGCGCGGGTTTGGTGGCTCACCTGATGGATGTTCGTCCAGGGGATAGCGTGTGGGATATGACGGCCGCTCCAGGAGGAAAGGCCGCGCATATGGCTGAGTTGTGTCCGGATGCGTTGATCGCCGCGTCGGATAGATCACGAAGCCGATTTGAAAAAATTGTTGAGAATCAAAATCGATTGAGATTGACAAATTTAGTTCCTATATTGGCCGATGGGCGTCAAGCGCCTTTTAAATCGGTTGACAAGGTTCTTATTGACGCGCCCTGTTCGGGGAGTGGTGTTCTGAGGAGGAGAGGAGAACTTCGGTGGAGGAAGAGACCCGAACATCTATTGGAACTTGCGGCAATCCAGCATGAGCTGTTGAATGCCGCGGATCAGGCATTGAGAAAAGGCGGTATATTGATATACAGTACCTGTTCTGTGTTGCCTGAAGAAAACGGAAATGTGATCGATGATTTCCTAAAAAGCCATCCAAGCTACATTCAGGAAGACGCCGCACGGTTTGTGGATCCATCACTGGTGAACAGTGGAAGAATCGAAACCTGGCCGGATTTGCATGATTGTGACGGATCGTTCGCCGTGCGAATGAGAAAAATTTCATGAGGATTTCATGCATTACTTGAAAGAGTGGATTGTCACACATCAGAACATGTTTAAGGGGCTTTTCGCCACAATTGCCATACTCATGGGTTTGATGGTTCTGGCGGACTGGCTTATAATGCCGCTTTATACACAGCATGGAAGGGAGAGAGAACTGCCTGATGTCACGGAGATGTCGATGGCTGAAGCCAGAAGTCTCCTGATTGATAATGGATTCGATATTGTGGTGGAAAAATCGGTTTATGATGCCACTTATCCGGAAAGCACTGTGGTTCAGCAGAATCCGGCAGCTTACTCCAGGGTCAAGAATGGAAGAAGAGTGTATGTCACACTCAGTGCCGGTGAAAAACTGGTTCAGATTCCCCATGTGATCGGAAAGTCGGAGAGAGATGCTGAATTTACACTCAAACAATCCGGCTTGTTGCTGGGGGATGTGTATTACGAATACCATGATTATCATCTCAGGGGTGTGGTTTCCGATCAATCGATTCATGCATCTCTCGAAGTGACGGAAAATACATCGATCGACATAACGGTCAGCCTGGGCCGTGAACCGCATCGATTTCTGGTTCCGGACGTAGTCGGAAAAAGTCTTGAAGATGCTCGAAAGATTATCCTGAAATCCGGATTGGAAATCGGATCGATATCTTTCGTCGTGAAGCGCGAATATGTTCCTGATACCGTCATCGAACAGTCGTTAAAATCGGGTTCGGAGGTCAATCAGGGAAGTGCCATCGATCTGGTCGTAAGCCGGCTGGAGTCCATGCTATGGCAATAATTCAAATTTATCCATCGATACTGGCCGCGGATTTCTCATGCCTGTGTACTGAAATCCGCAGGGTTGAAAAGGCCGGTGTCGATGGAATACATCTGGATGTCATGGATGCCCATTTTGTGCCGAATCTGACATTCGGACCGGTTGTTGTACGGCATATTCGAAAATGTACAGACCTTCCTTTTTGGGCGCATCTTATGATGGATGATCCCGGACCGTATCTGGAACCCTTTCAGAAAAGCGGTGTTCAGGGAATTTTTGTACATCTTGAAATCAATTCAGAACCGAGGGCAATGTGCAGGCAAATTCATAGTCTGGGTTTGAAGGCCGGATTGGCGATCAATCCGGAAACACCTTTGGGGGATTTTCCTTTATGGATCGACTCTTTTGAGCGGGTTCTTGTCATGACCGTTCATCCCGGATTCGGCGGTCAGGCATTTATGACTGAGCCCCTGGAAAAAATCAGGAGATTGAAATCGGCTGTTGACACAACCGGGGCTGAATTGCAAATTGAAGTCGACGGGGGAATCGATGAACATACAGCGCCTTCGGTGGTGGAAGCGGGAGCGGAAATCCTGGTGGCTGGATCAGCCATATTCGGAGCCGAGGATCTGTTTTCGGCTGTTCAGAATATTCGAAAGGCCGGACAGAATGTTTTGGTGAAAAGCAAAGGATAAGATATTAAAAACGAGTCTATTCGGAAGTTTATTCACCTGTCCATGCTGCTTATTCCACTGGGCTACTGGATTTTGCCCAAACCATGGATAGTGGCTGTGCTTTGCGCAGGATTGATAACGGCTCTGATCGTAGAATGGGCCCGATTCCATACGGTTCGATTTGCCAGGTGGTTTTATAAAATGACGGGACCCCTGATCAGGCCCCATGAAATGAATCGGCTGACCGGTGCGACCTGCATGCTCATCGGTTCCTTAGTTGCCGTTCTTTTCTTTCAGCAGTGGGTTGCCATGACCGCTCTGCTGCTCGTCATTGTTTCCGACGCCCTGGCAGGCTTGGTTGGAAGAAAATGGGGAAAGATTCATTTGATCGGAAATCTGACCCTTGTCGGATCATTGACTTTTTTCATTTCCGGAATAATTATTATTTTAATTATCCCGGGAAGTAACTTCATAGCGGGGATTATGGGGATTATATTTATACTGGTGTTGGATGGTCTGAGAAGAAATATTGATGATAACCTTATCATTCCTGTTGTTTCCGGCATTGTGATGGAAGCTTTTGTTTGGTTTTTTCCATGAACCCTCTCACATGAACCAACTTGAAAAGGACAGCAAACATGTCGTTTGAATTCAAGAAAGAAGATTTGAAAAAGATCGAAGACGTTCTTCAGTCCTCTTTCCAAAAGGAAGATCAATGCTATCGAATGATTCTTGATAATAAAACGGAAAAACGGAGACTTTCGCTTGAAATCTATTCTGGAATACGAATCGGTGAGAAGCGTGGTAATTTGATCTCGGTCTATACACCGGCAACACACTTGCAGCTCCATTTCTGTTCGGGATACGTGGTCAGCAGTATGCTGGGGGAAGTCACTTTTGTCGGCGAAAACAAGGGTAGAATGTCCGGTTTGATCATCGAACGGGGAGCCGCTTGTTCATTGTATGCCAATCTGGATTCATCCCTTCTTTCGGGAGATTTTACAAAACTCGGCCCCGAGGTGATGCTGTCAGGTATCGCTTTGTCACTGGCCGAACACATCGTGTCCGAATGAGTGATGAATCCGTGCTGTTTTTCTGCCGTCCAATTATTTTATCCAAAGACCGGATCCGATCGATGATGCGCCAATCTGTTCAAAAGCCCTTCATGGATTTCAAGGGCTTTTTCGTTGGTGTTTTCTAAAGGATCCGTTCGAAACGGAATTGGAGAAAAAACCCGATGCCCGATATTTCAGACTTCAAAAAGTGGATTTTAGGAGATCTGCAAACCAATACCTATCTCTTATGGGCTTCAGACGGGTCAGCCATGTGTATTGACCCGGCTGAAAGTGAACCCATTGATGCATTTATTCAGAAAAACCATTTCAATCTTGTGTTCGTCGGTTTGACCCACGGTCACTTTGATCATATCGGCGGCGTGCAGAAACTGATCGACCGGTGGAATGCTTCGCTGCTGATTCATCCGGGTGACACTGCGATGCTCAGGGACCCATCAAAAAATTTTTCAGCTTATACGAATCAGCCCATGGCTGTTTCTGCAAAACCGCGTTCAGTCAGTCACAATGAAGAGATCCGTCTTGGAAACGCGGTAATCAAAATACTGGAAATACCCGGACATTCTCCGGGAAGCATCGGATTTCTTACACACAATCGTGTGTGGGTTGGAGACGCTCTCTTTTACGACAGTGTCGGAAGAACCGATCTTCCCGGAGGTTCCATGACGCAATTGCTGGAAAGTATTCATCAGCGGCTGATGATTCTTGATCCTGATACTCGTGTCTTTCCCGGCCATGGACCCGATACCACGATTCAAAGGGAAAAAGAGGAGAATCCGTTTCTTGAAGGAATTAGATAGCACATTCCAGGCGTTGTTGGATCGATTTTTAAATTATCTGATGCTGGATAAAGGACTGTCCGGAAACACGGTTTCCGCTTATGGGAATGATCTGAAACGTTACCTTCAATACCTTCAGGAACAAAATATTCGTTCTTTGGAGGCAATACACACTTCTCATATTCGTGAGCTGATCGATCTCCTGGTCCGGACGGGGATGGCTTCAAGCAGTGTAGCCAGAAATATTACATCACTGCGTATGTTTCACCGATATTTGACTGGCGAGGGGCTGACAGATACAAATCCCGCCCGATCGATCGATCATCCCAAGAAAGGAAGGTCCCTGCCGTCCGTATTATCGATCAGAGAGATAGAGGATCTGCTGAATGCCGTAGATATCAGCCGTCCCCTGGGAATCAGGGACCGGGCCATACTGGAAACACTGTACGCGACGGGTGCGCGGGTTTCAGAGCTGGTTTCTCTGACTCAATCCTCTTTCGAAGAACATAGATTCGTCCGAATTATCGGCAAGGGAGAAAAAGAACGGTTTGTTCCTCTCGGTGAAGAAGCCGCGGAGTGGATAAGGCGATATCAGCGTGAAGTGCGTACCCGGCTCTCGCGCAAGGGACACAGCGGTGACAGGCTGTTTCTCAACAACAGGGGAGGTTTTATCAGCCGTGTATCCGTATGGAAACTATTGAAAGACACCGCGGAGCGGGCCGGTATTAAGAAGACGATCAGTCCCCATACCATTCGCCATTCTTTCGCGACGCATCTTCTGGAAGGAGGGGCCGATCTGCGCGCGGTACAGGAGATGCTGGGACACGCGGATATTACCACGACCCAGATCTATACCCATCTGGATCGGGACTATCTGAGAGAGATCATTCAATCTTTTCATCCGCGGGAGATGCGATGAAGCCGATAACCTGGTTCCTTGTTGGACTTCTGACGGCTGCTTCAGTGTTGCGCGGCAATTCGGATCCTGGCGGATTTTCTCTGCATGGGGATATTGTTCTGGATCCTGTTCTGCGCGAATGGCTGGCGAGAACCGAAAAGGGTATTCAGCGGGAATTCGCAGAAACATCGAAGGAAGTTTTTATACGATTCAGAAACCGAAGCGGGTTTGAATTATCCGGTGTGAAACTCCGTTCAATAGCGGGCAATGTGGCCACAGCGAGGGTGAACAGAACGCAAATGATCGAATTGCTGCGGAACCCGAATCTGTTCAACCTGGAAGGATCTCGGGGATGCGGTCCCTTGCTCGATGTCAGCAGACCCGCGGTGGGTGTGCATCACGTCCATTCCGGAGCACTGGATATACCCAGAAAAGGAAAGAATGTTATCATCGGTTTCGTCGATTACGGTCTCGATTTTCGCCATGGAGACTTCATCGATTCTACGGGACAGACGCGTGTTTTATGGTGCTGGGATCAGACCGATCCTTCCGGATCACCTCCCGGACCCTGGGGATACGGAAGTGAATATTCGAGTGCGGATATTCAGGGATGGCTGGAATCCGGAACCCAGAAAGCGGGAATCGATCTCTGGGGACACGGAACCCATGTAGCTGGAATCGCGGCAGGGAACGGACTGGCTGCCGGAAACAATCAATCAGCCGGTGTTTACATCGGCATGGCGCCTGAAGCTTTTCTGATTGTGGTCAAGGGTGCTGATCGCGGCTTGATCCCGGATACGTGGGTGATCGATGGAATACAGTATATTTTCAGCAAAGCCGCCGCTGAGGGTCTGCCCGCGATTATAAATTTAAGCCTGGGAAAACAACAGGGCCCACGCGATGGAAGCAGCGCTTTCGAATCGGCTTTGGATGCCTCACTGGAACAGGATGGAACAGCCGTTCCGGGTCGGGCAATTGTGACGGCAGCCGGAAACGACGGTCAAAAACCGATACACGCCATGGGCATTTTTAATTCACAGGATCCCGTTCATATCAAAGAACTCAATATGAATGTGGACTCCAATCCTTCATCTGCGCTGGATCGCATAAGCCTGGAAGGGTGGATACACGATTCCCTGCCCGTAATGATCACAGTGACAAGTCCTTCAGGCTTCACTCTTGGGCCGGTTATGCGCGGTACCTATGAATTCTGGAGCATGAACGACAGGGCCTATCTGTATGTGGATAATGGATCGGAAAACAGGCACGTCAACGGCGACTGGAGGCTCTATATCCACCTAAGTGACAGGACGGCATCCGCACAGGCCTCGATCGAGACCGGCACATGGACCGTTCAACTGCAGCGGTATACCGGTGGTGAAGGCCGTTTTGACATCTGGATGACCGAAACAACAATACCGGCCCGATTTACATCACTGGTGGATACCACGACGCTAATCACGGAACCGGCCAACGCCCGGCGTGCCGTGACTGTCGGGGCTTTTATCACCCGCAATACCTGGTCCTCTCTGGGTCTCGATTCCGTTCATATCTCAGGCCTGGAAGTCGGATCCCGGTTGAAAACATCGAGTCCTGGACCGACAAGACCGAGCAGCCATGATCCGGTACCCCGATGGAAACCGGAACTCAGCGCTCCGGGAGCCTATATACTTTCGGCGATGTCGAGGGACATGGATCCTCCCGCCGAATGGACTTCCATCGCACGGGACAGCATGCATTGGGCCTGGAAAGGGACCAGCATGGCCGCGCCCCACGTATCCGGAGTGATCGCTCTGATGCTTGAAGCAGAACCGCAAATAACGACTCCGGAGATCAAATGGCGTCTTACTACATCCGTGAAGCAGGATACCTGGACAGGCAGCGGATGGAATCCTGCGTGGGGTTACGGAAAGCTTGACGGTTTTGCGGTTATGCGTCAACTCACGGACGTCAAAAGCGTTGAATCCGAAAACAAATCTTTTAAGCGGCTTCAAAATGCGCCCAATCCTTTCAACCAGCAAACAACAATCAGAGCCCGATTTGATCAAATGCCTTCTCCCGGCCGTGTACAGATCCGTTTTTTCGATGTACGGGGACGGCTCGTACGAAAGATCAAAACCCGGGTGGAGCCCGGAGAAAATGTCTGGATATGGGACGGAAAGAACGGAATAGGCGAAAATCTTCCTTCAGGAGTGTACTTCGCGGAAATACAGGCGGGTCAATGGGTGGGGAAATGCAAGATGCTCCTGATACGCTGAAAAGACTTCCGCCGGGGTGCGGCATGATGGAAAAACGGATGATCCCAAATGGCGTTTTTTGCTGATCTGCATATCCATTCACATTATTCGATTGCCACCAGCAGGCAGCTTTACCCTGAATATTTGGATGCATGGGCACGACTCAAGGGAATCACGGTTGTCGGAACCGGAGATTTTACGCATCCGGGCTGGCTATCCGAATTGACTGAGAAACTCGAACCTGCGGGAGGCGGACTTTACAAATTGAGGCAGAATTTTCAAAACCGAACCGGTCTGCCTCAGGGGCTGCATCAAACCGTGCGATTCATCCTTTCCTCCGAGATCAGCACGATCTACAAGCGTGACGGAAAAGTCCGAAAAGTTCACCACGTGATTCTTGTCCCGGATTTTGAATGCGTCCGGCGGCTTTCAGCCGTGCTTGACCGTATCGGAAATCTGAAATCCGATGGACGGCCGATTCTCGGCCTGGATTCCAGGAGGCTCCTGGAAATATGCCTCGATATTTCAGAACACATCTGTTTCATTCCGGCCCATATCTGGACGCCCTGGTTCTCGGTTCTGGGAAGTCAATCCGGATTTGACTCCATCGAAGACTGTTATGGAGACATGTCGACCCATATATTCGCCGTGGAAACGGGCCTTTCCACGGATCCTCCCATGCACTGGATGTGCCGATTCCTGGACAGATTCACACTGGTTTCCAATTCCGATGCCCATTCACCCGACAGGATGGGACGAAACGGCAACATTTTTGGTTCTGAATGCTCTTTTGAGGGAATGATGGACGCCCTGAAACATCCGGAAAAGGGCAAGTTTCTGGGAACGGTGGATCTTTTCCCTCAGGAGGGTAAGTATCATTATGACGGGCATCGTAAATGTGAAGTTTGCTGGAATCCGCTCGAAACACTGAGACAGGACGGGATATGCTTACAATGCGGCAAACAAGTCACCGTGGGTGTTTTGCACCGGGTGGCCGAACTCTCAGATCGCGACGATATTTCAACCCGGCCGCGCAGACTGCCCTATCGATCCATTATTCCCCTCAAAGAGCTGTTATCTGAAACCATCGGTACCGGTCCGAACAGCAAGCGTGTTGCGAATGAATACATTCGGCTGACCACAAGCATCGCTCCTGAAATGGATCTGCTGCTTAATGTGGATGAAAAAACGATTCAACGCGATGCGAGTCCGTTACTGGCTGAAGCCGTGAGACGTATGCGAGAACGAAGGGTTCATATTCAGGAAGGATACGACGGATCGTATGGACAAATAACGGTATTTCAAAAAGAGGAAAAGTTTGGTGATTTGTCCCTCTTCGCAAGTCCATCGATCTCTGTTCCTTCCGGAAGCATCGGAATGACCCGTTTCAGTATGCGAGAGTATCGAAAGCTGCGAAAAGCCAAACAGGTCTCCACAGATAGCGATGGAAGTTTTATACAGGCGGGCAAGAATCGAATCGAATTAACGGAGAGGTGAACGATGCTGCAGCATATCAGGCGTCTGACACATCATTCGCTGGTCTATGGAATCGGCCATATCATGAGCCGATTTTTGGGCTTTCTGCTGCTTCCCATCCATACCCATGTTCTGCCTCCGGATGTCTACAGGACTCCGGCATTGCTTTTTTCCTCGCTGGCCATTCTGAACGTTCTTTTTTCCTACGGCATGGATGTCGCTTTTCTTAGGTATTTTATTTTGGAGAAAAACCTCGAAGCTAAAAAGCGGATATTCAGCACCGCTTTCTGGATGATAGGCATCACAGGCCTTGTTTTCTCGGGATTGATATTTCTCTTTCCAAAGCCCATGTCGATTTTGATATTCGAGGATCCTGCGTGGACAGGTTTGATCCGCCTGGCAGCCGGTATTCTCCTCGCCGATGCCCTTTGTTTGCTGCCGTTTCTGGTCTTAAGGGCCGAAGAAAAATCCTTGTATTTTGTCATCATCAAAACCGTGAACATCATTATGAATCTGGCTTTGAATGCCCTTTTTGTCGTGAACCTGAGAAGGGGAGTGGAGGGAATCTTTGAGGCCAATCTGGTTGCTTCGGTGCTGACTCTGATCTTGCTTCTACCCCTGCTATTCCGCTGGCTGAGAATCCATTTTCGTGTGAACCTGCTCAGAGAATTGCTTCACTTCGGCCTGCCCTATGTGCCTTCGGGACTGGCCATCATCATCATGGATCAGATCGGACGGTTTTTTCTCGACAGGATTCAGGGAAAAGCGGAAGCGGGACTTTTCAGTGCCAATTATAAACTGGGCATGTTCATGGCCCTTCTGGTTGCGGCCTTTCGGTTCGCCTGGCATCCGTTTTTTCTCTCGATCGCGGAGAAGCAGGAGGCACCCCGAGTGTATGCGAGAGTGCTGACATATTTCCTGCTCATTGCCGGATGGATATTGCTGGGAGTCTCCCTTTTTATTGAGGAGATCATTTCCATCCATGTAGGCCCCTATTATCTGATGGGGAAGGGATTCGGCCAGGGAACAGTCATCGTTCCTCTTATTCTCGCCGCCTATGCGGCCTATGGTGTGTACGTTAATCTCATCGTCGGTGTCTATATACGTAAAAAGACTCTCTGGCTTCCCCTGGTGACAGGCGCCGGAGCTCTGGTGGCCGTGGTTTCCAATCTGCTTCTGGTTCCCATGTTTTCCATTCAGGGTGCGGCCTGGGCCACACTGCTGGCCTATGCAACCATGGCCGGCTGTCTGTTTATCGTAAATCAACGGCTTTTTCACGTTCCATACGAAGGATGGCGGTTTGTTCATGTCGTGGTGATCACAGGGATTCTTTTCTGGACCGGGTGGACCCTCGATTTTCCGGTCTGGGGCCGGGCAATCCTTGTAGCGGGTTACTGGCCTCTGTTCATGGTCACCGGATTTCTCAATCATGAAGAGCGGGAATGGATAAAAGACAGATTTCTCGGGGGTGTGAGGAGGAAAACGTGAAGAGGGTCCTGATTATAGCTTATTATTTTCCGCCTCTTGGAATGGGAGGCGTGCAGCGTACACTCAAGTTCGTACGTTATCTTCCCGAAAATGGGTGGGATCCGATTGTTCTGACCACGGGAAATATACTCTATCACGCGTATGACGAATCTCTTGTGCGCGAAATCGAGGACGTCCGTGTGATTCGATTTGAAGGAGGAGATCCGCTTCATTTGATGCAAATAATAAAACAGAAAACAGGAATTATGGAAAACAAACGGCTTAACCTGCTTCGGGACAGGGTCAACCGCTGGGCGGCGAAATGGATTTTTGTACCCGATTCCAAAATTATATGGACCCGCCGGGTACGACAAACCGCCTTGAATCTCTGTGAAAGGTTCGATCCGCATCTGATTTTCAGCACATCGCCTCCTCATTCATCCCATCTTTTGGGATTGTTTTTAAAAAAAGAAACACGGATACCATGGATGGCCGATTTTCGTGATAATTGGCTGGCCGAAAAGTATGAAAAGGCACCGACCGCTTTGCATCAGGCTGTTCGACTTTCCATGTTGAAACGCGTGATGGATCAGGCCGATTCGGTCGTTACGGTATCGGCTCCCATTGCTCGTTCTTTGGAGAATTTTCAGGCGGGATCAAAGCCCGAAGTGGCCATCATACCCAATGGTTTTAATCCGGCGGATTTTCAGAATTTGCGGAACGAATCTCCGGAATGTTTCACCATCACCTATTCGGGAACCCTGTATGCCAACAGGAAACCCGATGTGTTTTTTCATGCTGTTTCGCTGTCGCTGAAACAATGCCCGATATTGCGGAAATATCTTCGAATACAACTCCTTGGCAAAATCATGGATATGGATATCGAACGGAAGATTCAACGCGCCGGTTTGGAAAATCAGATCAGCGTCATGGGTTATCGGCCTTACAGGGAGACCATGGCCTACCTGAAGAATTCGCATTTGCTGCTTCTGATGATTTCTCCTGAATCCAGCGAGGGTATCGTTACGGGAAAACTGTTTGAATATCTGGCCTCAGGAATCCGTATTTTGGCTGCAGTACCCGAGGGCGAAGCCGCTGAAATTCTCAGGAAAACAAAAAGGGGTTTTGTTGTCCATCCAATGGATACTCAGGCCCAGGCCGATGTCATTTGCCGCTGTTTTCAATCCTGGAGAGCGCATCGACTCAAACCCATAGCCAATCCCATGTCCGGTCTGGAAAATTTCAATCGAAGAACTCAGACCGCCCAACTGGCGGGACTTATGAACCGTGTTGTTCAGTGAGGAGGGATGTACTGATGGTAAACAACAAAAAATCGACAAACAAAGAAAAACCCGTAAAGTCGATAAGCAGAAGCGATTTTCTCAAAACAGCCGCCGGACTGACAGCCGGATTTCTGACAGCGGCACGGGGATGGTCCGGATCAGGCGAAAACGCCATCCGAGGCAAAAGATCTCTCGGCGGAACCGGATTGCGTGCAATGCCTCTGGGATACGGTGCCACAAGAACCCTGGAACCCGCTCTGGCCGCGGCTGCTCTGGACAATGGGCTGGATTTTATTGATACCGGACGCCGATATTTCAATGGAAAGAACGAGGAGATGCTGGGACGTGTTCTGGAAGGACACAGAAATGAAGTCATCATTCAGTCCAAGATTTCATTGAGACTCCGCGAGACCGGAGACGCTTTAAAAGACGCGGGAGTTGCCGAAAACATATATAAGCAGATGCAAATTTCGCTTGACGAAAGTCTCAAGGCTCTTCGGACCGACTGGATCGATATCCTTCTTCTCCATAATGTGTCGGATGTGTCTCTTCTGTCCCATGAAACGGTTGTCGAATTCTTCCGTGAGGCCAAAAAAGCGGGACGGATCAGGGCATTCGGTTTTTCTTCACACCGGGATTTCATTCCCCTTATTGAATGGAATCTGGTTCATCGATGTTATGATACCATGATGATTCCCTATAATCATCGGGGAGGATATATCCACTCTCAGAGTCACTATGCCTATGATTGGGATCAGCCATTGCTGGAGAGTCTGCTGGCAAACGCGCATCAAATAGGAATCGGTATCGTGGCCATGAAAACCTGTTCCGGAGGACCTTTTTCGGAATCAGGAAATGCACCTTCCTATGCGGCTGCGCTGAGGCGGGTGATTGATCGTCCGTTTATTCATACAACGGCCGTGGCCATGGCCAATGAGAATGAGATGCAGCATAATTTGCATGCATTGGCGTGGCTGGAAGGAGAATCATAGTACCGGATGATGAGTGAAAGCATTAAAAATTTCTTGGAATTGTCCCGGTTTTTTTGTAAAGTAAAGTCCGATAGAACATGGAAACCGAGTGTGACGCATTCATGGTCTTTTTAGGGAGGGATTATGTACTGGTATCTTTATCTGATTCTGGCTTATATTCTCATACTGATGGGATTCAATATCTACCGGTCTCTGAAAGTCAAGAAACACGAAGATTTCATGGTGGCCGGAAGATCCCTTTCGGTTCGGGTCATGGTTTTTACCCTGATCTGTACCTGGATCGGTTCCGGCACCTTTATTTCAGGTGCCGAATATGCGTACAGGGCCGGTTTCAGCTCCCTGTGGATGCCGGCCGGAGCCTGGGCCGGTATCATCTTCATTTATTTTCTGGCCGGCCGAATCCGTAATTTCGGCCAGTATACGATCGGTGATATTCTGGAAGTCCGGTACGGAAAATTCGCCCGGCTGTTCGGTGCTTTCGCTCTGATTATCGCCTTCGTCACCATCGTATCCTACCAGTTTCGAGCCGGAGGGTATATATTAAATGTGGTGACCGACGGATCGATTTCGGTTGAACTGGGTCAGATGCTGGCCGCCTTTTTTGTAATCACATTCACTGCTCTTGCCGGAATGATGGCTGTGGCCTATACGGATCTTCCCAACGGCATCATCATTCTTCTGGCCTGCGTGATCGCCACTCCGTTTGTGGTGATAACTGCGGGCGGACTGCCTTCGGCTCAAGCTGTTCTTCCCGAAGGACATTTCAAAGTCGTCAACCAAAGCTTCGGTGCCTATCCCTGGCTGAAAGCGGGCGGATATTTTCTGGCTACGATGTTTTTACTGATGGGCGTTCAGTCCATGTATCAGAAATTTTACAGCGCCAAGACTCCCAGAAACGCAAGACAAGCCGTGGTTCTCTGGACAATAGGGACGATTGTCGTGGAAACCGTGGTCATCATTATCGCTGTATTTGCTGCGGCAAAGTTCTGGAATCAGGGGTATGATCCGGCTTCCATGGTGCTTTTGGCCGCCCGTTACATGGTTCCCCCTCCGGTAGGCGTTCTTCTTCTCGCGGCAGCCTGCGCGGTGGTTATCTCAACAGGTATGAATTATCTGTTTTCATCCAGCACAAACATAATTCGTGATATCTATCAGCGTTTTATTCGCGAGAAAGCGGGCGACAGAGAATTGATGGCGGTTCAGAAGATATTCATCTGTCTTCTGGGGCTTGGAGCGTTTTTGATGATTTTCATACCAACAATCCTGAATAAACCCATTTCCGTGCTGCAGTATGCCTATTTTGCCTACACGATGTACGGAGTGTCTATCACGCCGTCTCTGATCGCGGCTCTGGCCTGGAAGCGGGCCACCAAAGCCGGCGGATTGACCTCCATTCTGTCCGGAGCCTTTTCGGCCCTGTTTCTTCAGTTCATTCTGCCTGCGATTTCGCCGGAGGTCATGATCGATGGAGACCCGTGGGGCATTCCCACCATCTATCCATCACTGGCAATCTCGATTCTTACCTTGATTGTGGTCAGTCTGGCGACTCCCAGACCGGAGAAGGAGGCACTGGAAAAACTGTTCGGAAAGAAGTGAGCAAATAACATTCTCTGGATGTTCAAAGAAGGAAAAAGTCCACTCGCAACAAAGAGTGGACTTTTTCCTTTTGACGGTTTCAACGTTTCTTAATGAATGGCGTACTCAAGCGCCTTGTCCGCGTGAATGACGGCTGTATCAAACAACGGGACTCCGCAATCCGATTCACCGATGAGAAGCGGTATTTCCGTGCAGCCCAGGATGACTCCCCGGGCGCCGGCATCTCTTAACCTGTGCACGATGCTGACATACAGATAACGGGACTCATCCGTAAAAATGCCAGAGCCCAGCTCTTCAAAGATAATGCGGTGGATCGTTTCCCGGTCCTTATTGTTTGGGATCAAGGTTTTAATTCCATAATGTTTGAGCCTTTCTACGTAAAAAGGCTTCTCCATGGTAAATCGTGTACCCAACAGTCCGACGGTATCCATGCCGCGTGATTGAACGGCTTCAGCCGTGGCGTCTATAATGGACAGAATAGGTATTGGAGCCGATTTCAGCAGTTCAGGAAGCACGTTATGCATGGTATTGGTGGCAAGGACCGCGAAATCGGCACCGGCGCGGTGCAGAGCCAGCAGGCCTTCGGAAAGGCCGCAGGCGATGGATTCCCATTGGCCGGATGTCATCCAGTCCTCATACTGCTGGAAGGAGACTGAATAGATCACGACTGGGGGAAAGCGGTAATCACCGAAACGTCTTACATAGGTGCGGGTGATGTGCTGATAATAGATTGTGGTGGATTCCGGGGTCATACCCCCGAGTATACCGATTGTTTTATGCATGAGCAATCTCCGGGCTGGTTATGAAGAATACATTAATAATAATCACTTTGATTTAAAAGATCAAGCCTTCTTTACCAATGATTCATTCGATTCGTAAAATCTCAAACCCTGTTCATTTAAATTCAGAATCAATTATTGATATTCTTTGATTTGGTGTCACTAACCAGAACCTCCTTTTCGTGTCAGAAAGCATTTGATAAACGATTTTATCAGTTCAGGACAGAATCAAAATGGAGTTAAAACAATATAAAACATCGAAGTATCATGCTTCAGGCGGCGATCATTCAATTACTGCTTGACATTCGATAAAATAATTGCTAAAATATACATCGAAAATAAAGGCGTCCGTAGCTCAATTGGATAGAGCGCTGGCCTCCGGAGCCAGAGGTTGTGGGTTCGAGCCCCTCCGGGCGTACAAAATCGGCCTGGCATTACTGTGATGCCGGGCATTTTTACAGGGAGGTGCTCATGCCCATCAGAAAGACCATTCTTCTTTTACTGATTTGCATGCCTTTTACGGTATTTTGTCAAACAGATTTCAATCCGCCGTATCCGCGCACGTATTATTTTTCTTTCGGAAACCCGCCTGCGGCTTTTCTCAGCAAATTCGATATGGTAAACTGCAAGACTCCCGTAAATGATATCAAAGCGGTCGCACCTCACATTATTGTCACAACGTCACGGGATTGGAATGTGTGGGAATTGGTTCATGAAAAGGCGCCTGAAGAGTGGTATGTACGTGACAGTCAAGGTAAAATCGTTCAATCCGGTTATGGTAAACTCATGAATATCAGTGAGTACTGTGAGCCAAGCATCGCATACGGCGGAATGAAATACAATGAGTATCTCATTCAAGCCACTATTGAACAAACTCTTTCAAATCCACTGTATGACGGGTTCTTCTGCCAGGGGGTTTGGGATCATCCATATGGAACAAGCGATGTAGACCTAGACCGTAACGGGGTTAATGACTGGCAGGAGCATGGAATAGATTGGCTGATGCGGGAATGGTTAAAAGGAGTAAATAAAGTCGTTGGTGCTGTTTATAACCGCTTTAAGACGGAGAACAAAATACTGCAACTAAATTCAGGACGTTTTCACGCCTTTGAATGGTATCGTTCCAATGGCTTGAATCTGGAACATATTGGTCCGTATACCAACTGGGGTTACGGTCTGGGTATGTTAATGAGATGGATGCAAAAGGCCCCTGAACCCCATGCATTGACAATCATGGCCAAAAGCACATCGAAAAATAACTTTTCGGATATGCGATACCTTCTGGGTTACTCCTTGATGGGTGATGCGTTTTATGAATTTACCGATCAGGGGTCTGGTGAGCATCTTTACAAACACTATTATGACGAGTTCGACCTGAATCTGGGTTATCCTCATGAAAAGGCGAGAAAACTGCGAAACGGGTTATGGGTTCGATTTTTCGATGAAGGAGCCGTAATCGTTAATCCAATGGGTTCTCCTCAAACAGTGACGAGAAACCAGCTGGAGACGCTCAAGGGTTATGATGGACCGTATTATCGATTCCAGGGCGGTCAGGATCCTGAGTTCAACGACGGTTCTCTTTTCCTGGAAGTCAGGCTTCGCGGTCAGTCTGGCGGACAAAAAGGTACAAGGGGTGACGCTATCATTCTATTAAAGAAACCTTCGACTGTTATCGCCGATATAATTGTTGATGATCACAAAATCAATACTTCACCGGCCAGTTTGCCGGCGTCTTTTGAGGGCCGCTGGGAACCCATAAAAATAGGCGGTAAAAACTTCCGTATGATCCATGACCCCCATTTGGGAATGCATGACGCTTTTTTTGCGCAGCCGGCAAGAAACAGTCGGGCGGTGTACACTCCTTCCATCGGTGTGACAGGTTATTATGAAGTGTTCGAGTGGCATGGTTACATTGGAAGGAATGAAGAACAGGTTACAGAACCGAATCGGGTTCGTGTCATTCTTCATCATGCCGAAGGAGAGGAACACTTGTTCATCGATCAATCGGTTCGACCCGGCCGGTGGAATTCACTGGGTATTTATAAATTCATTTCGGGGAATTCGGGACAGCTTATCCTGCACAGTGACGCTCAAACCGGAATGGTACAGGCCGATGCATTCATGTGGTCGTGGAGGGGTAATTAATCCGGTTGCCTTCTTTTCTGGATATTGCCTGCGATGGAATAGATTCGTTCATCGGCCGTTTCGGCGGATATGACGATTCGGTAGATCCCGTCTTCCAGTAGCGTATCGGTTTCCGGATCAGTAAAATCGTATGTCCAATCATAGGCTCCATAATCAACCATTTGTCGGTTGATTTGACTACCACTGTCCTTAAGGTTTCTAAAGAGTGTAAACGTGACAATGGAAAGATCGCGAACGGAAAAACGGAACCGAATCGTTCCTTCCGATGGATTGGGATAGGGAGGAGCGATGGACAGGTGAAACAGACCCGTACCCGCCCGAGGCACCCATTCTACAGGAATATCCTGAATGATGTTACCGGCGGCATCGGTCACGACAATACCGTGAAAATCCATCAGACCTTCCAGCCGGATCGGATTTCGATTGCATCCGCTTATATGCGTCAAGAGCAGAACGGGTAGCACTATATAGGATATTCTGAATTTCATAGAAAGAATATACAACAAAAAAATCCATCTGCCAACAGTTTTTTCAATTTTAAAGTAAATTACAGGCTTTCACAATCAGGGTTTTCCCTTGCAATTCAGCCGTAAAAGATTATCTTGTATACCGAATAAGCACGACTTATGAAGGATTCGAATATTCTCGTTGAAATAAACCCGGTCTCGATCATGGCTGGAAAAGACCTTAAGCTGGAGATCGCCACAGAAGGGCTATCAATCGGATTGAATCCAGGATGTTCCGGGATCCGGAAAAAACCGAATGACAGACAGACATTTTCACGTGAGATTTTATAAATCGGGTCATCCAGTATAGTAAAAACAGTCAATTGAAAACAGCCCGGTCGAAACACACCAGGTGTAGTATCAAGGAGAAAATACCATGGCTGAACAATCAAAATCGGATCTGATCGTCATCGGAGCCGGACCCGGAGGCTATCCAGCGGCCTTCTTGGCGGCGGATATGGGTATGCAAGTTACACTCATTGATCCCGAACCAAACCCGGGAGGCGTTTGTCTGTTCAGGGGATGCATACCGACGAAGACACTGCTTCATTTTTCCAATTTGATTCATGAAACCCGTGAATCTGCTGATCGTGGACTGTCTTTCGGATCACCAGAAATAGATCTGGAGAAGATGCGCGACTGGAAAAACCGTGTTATCGGTCAGCTCACCGAAGGAATGGGCAGGCTGTGCAAACAGCGCGGCATCGAATACATCAGAGGCACGGCCCGTTTCCGTGACTCAGAACATCTTGTTATTCAAAGGGAGGCCGGAGAAAATGAAATAAGAAGCTTCCGGAAAGCCGTTATTGCAACAGGATCCAGACCCGCCTCGATTCCTTCGTTGCCGGATTCTCCTCGAATCATGAATTCGGCCAGGGCTCTGGAACTGGAGCATATTCCGGAATCACTGCTGGTTGTGGGCGGAGGATATATCGGTTTGGAGATGGGAAGTATTTATGCCGCTCTTGGATCCAAAGTGACGGTCGTGGAAATGATGCCCTCCATTCTGCCCGGCGCGGACAGTGATCTGGTCCGTTTGCTTTCCATGAGTCTGAGAAAAAGCTTTGAATCGATTCGCGTCAACACACGGGTCGAAGCAGCCAAAGAGCTTCAGGGTGGAATCGAGGTCATACTGAGCAGCGGCAGTCAGACGGACAATATGGAATTCGAACAGGTCCTGGTTACGGTGGGGAGAATTCCCAACAGCGAAGGGCTGGGTCTGGAAAACACGAAAATTGCGGCCGACGAACGGGGATTCATTCTAGTGGATCCAATGAGAAAAACGGCCGAACCTCATATTTACGCAATCGGTGACGTGGTCGGAGGCGCCATGCTGGCTCACAAGGCCACGGCCGAGGGCAGACGGGCCGCTGAAAACATCATGGGAAAAGGAGAACCCTTCGAACCCGCGGCCGTGCCGGCTGTTCTGTTTACGGATCCGGAAGTGACCTGGACCGGAATGACCGAAAATGAGGCACGGCAAAAGGGAATTTCCGTTCAAGTCGGGAAATTCATGTGGGCCGCGTCCGGCCGTGCCGCCTCACTGGGAAGATCGGACGGGTTGACCAAGATCATCGGAGACGCTAAAACCGAGACGGTGCTGGGAGTGGGTATCGTGGGCCCTGGTGCCGGAGAGCTTATTGGTGAAGCTTCTTTGGCCGTGGAACATCGGATGAAAGTCAGTGATATTGCGAATACCATCCATCCACATCCCACGTTGTCTGAGACGATTATGGAGGCGGCGGAAGCCTTCTATGGCTTGTGTACGCATCAGATGCGTCCAAGGAAATAGGGAAATGCAATTCATACAGCTTTGTTTGATAGAGAGGGTGCCGGGTCTTGACGAAACTCGAATCCGAATGAACGCAAACGCACCCGCTCTCCCAGAAAGATCTGCAGGGCGAATTCCAGTTCAGACAGTTCGATGACCGTGTCCTTGCACGGTCCTTGAGGCCGGCTGTTGGGAATACCGATCACCGGGATGCGCTGGATGACATCCTGAATTGCGCTTAAAAGATCCCGTTCGCAAGCCACGCCGATAATGGCCCGTGGACGCAGTTTTTGAATGAGTTCACGGGCTTTGGTACCTCCGGCTACCGTGTACACGGGAATGGAACGGGATTTGGAAAAAGTGATAATGGTCTCAATGAGATTTTTTTTCAGGCAGCGTGGCAGCAGAATGAGCAGCTGTTCCGGCTGAACCACGGGCGCGCGGAAACGGATGAGGCTGTTGCTGACCTTGACAAACGAATTGCCGAGCCGGTCTTTGGGAACACCCAGGCGGATTCCCAGTTTCAGCACCAGAGGAACCAGAAAAGTGATGGAAAAACGACGGTGTCCCAGATGCAGTATGACATCTTTTTCAATCATCAGGGAAAGGGAGATCAAAAAGAACCATCCGGCCGCCAATGTCCAGAGGCTTAATCCCATAATGGCCGTGACCACGGGAAGGCGGGGATGAAGCTGAGCCAGTCGCGGAGAGATCATATACCATGTCAGAAAACCAACGAGACCCAGCATGATGATGACGAGAAGCAGAATACCCATGAACACGCGTTTGCCTGTGCTGGCGTTGGCCTCACAGGCGGACAGATCGCCGCCCCAGGAAGTCCATTCGTCGCCCAGTTTGCGATCCTGAATGGTGATGAAAGTACGGCGTTTTCTTTTCTTCATTGGATTATTCCCGAATTCAATCTCTGTTAATCATACGAAACCGCGGCGAAAATGTTCTGGAAACCATGAATAAATGGGAAATCGAAAGATCTCCCATTTATCATCAGTTGCAAAACAACCGTTTTCATCCACAGTGGCTGTACCCGCAGATTCTGCACACGCTGCATCCGCCTTCGGTTTCCATGGAACTGCCGCATTCCGGGCATTCCGGTCCGGTTTGCGCACATTGGGACGCAGAAGGCGGATGGTCCGAAGCGGTATGCGGTGACGCGGATACACTGTCACCGAATTGATTGAGCAAAATCTGACCGATGCCATCGGGTACGGATTTGACCAGAATCCCTTCGTTCCACACCGGCCTGGAACCGGTAATTCCGATCAGAGTATGGCTGAGCTCCTCGACATTGACCCTTTTTTTCAAAGCGATTGAAATCAGGCGGCCGATGGCTTCGGCAAGGGCAGCCGTGTCACCTCCGCTTTTTCCGATATTGGCAAAGACTTCAACCGGCGAATTGGATTCATCGATATTGATGGTTACGTAGAGAGAACCCTGACCGGTATTGAGTTTGGTGGTGCATCCATTCAGTATTCGGGGACGATTCACAATCGAAGTGCCATCTCCGCTTGCCGAGCGGGTTTTATTTCCCCTGTTGAGAACCTGTTTTGTCCGGCTTCCGTCGCGATAGATGGTGACTCCCTTGCAGCCCAAATCATGCGCCAGGCAGTAGACACTGGCGACGTCATCACGGGTCGCGCTATTGGCGAAATTGACCGTCTTGGATACCGCGTTTTCCGTATGCTTCTGAAAGGCTGCCTGCATGCGAATATGCCATTCCGGAGCGATATCATGAGCCGTGGGAAACAATTGACGAATGGCTTCCGGAATTTCCTTGATATGCCGGACCGATCCGTCTGAGGCCACGCGTCGCATCAAATCATCACTATACAGACCTTCGGCCTTGATACGGTCCACAAACTCGGGGTGGATTTCCGGGAGCTTGTCATCATCCAGAACATGACGCGTGAAAGAGAGGGCAAACAAAGGTTCGATTCCGGAAGAACAGCCTGCAATAATGGAGATCGTGCCTGTGGGCGCGATGGTGGTACGCGTCGCGTTTCGGATTTTCGGTTCACCGCGTTTCGCGTAAACACTCTCATTGAAAGCGGGAAAGGCCCCCCGTTTAATCGCAAGCTCTTCCGATTTCTTTCTGGCTTCCACATTGATGAACCGCATCAGGTTCCCGGCGATTTCAATAGCCTCATCCGAATCATAAGGAATGCCGAGTTTGATCAGCATGTCGGCAAAGCCCATCACACCCAGACCGATTTTGCGCGTTGCCTTGGATTGTTTCTCGATGCATTCAAGGGGATACCGGTTGACATCGATGACATTATCCAGAAAGTGAACGGCCGTCCTCACGGTTCGGACCAGTTCTGTATAGTCGATTTTCGGTTCATCACCGCCCTTGACCATTGTCGCCAGATTGATGGACCCCAGGTTGCATGACTCATAGGGAAGCAGGGGCTGTTCTCCGCATGGATTCGTGGATTCAATGGGACCGAATTGGGGAGTGACGTTGTCTTTGTTGATCCGGTCAATGAATATGACTCCGGGATCTCCGTTCTCCCAGGCGTGATTGACAATCGATTCAAAAACATCCTTCGCATTGAGTGAACCTGCGGTTTCACCGGTGTGGGGATTGATCAGATCATACTCCGTTTCATTGTTCAGCGCTTCCCAGAAAGTTTCGGTGATGGCAACCGAAATATTAAAATTGTTCAGATTGTCATGGTTTTCCTTGCAGTGTATAAAATCCATGATGTCGGGATGGTCGACTCTGAGAATAGCCATATTGGCTCCGCGCCGGGTTCCTCCCTGCTTTACGGTTTCTGTGGCCGCGTCAAACACATGAAGAAAAGAGATGGGGCCGGATGCGATACCTCTCGTGGATTGCACTATATCGTTTTTCGGTCGTATTCTGGAAAATGAAAAACCCGTTCCTCCTCCGGATTTATGGATCAATGCCGTGTTCTTGACCGCATTAAAGATGGATTCCATGGAATCTTCGATGGGAAGCACGAAACAGGCGGATAACTGACCCAGTTCGCGTCCGGCATTCATCAGAGTGGGTGAGTTGGGAAGAAATTTCAGTTCCGAAATAATCGAGAAAAAAGATGCCTCGGTATGTTCCACCCTGGCATTCGAATCATAGAGAAGATCCGCTTCGGCAATGCAGCGTGCAACCCGTCTGAACAGTTGAACGGGCGTTTCAATCACTTCTCCGTTCTCGTCCCTTTTCATGTAGCGGCGTTCCAGAACAGTGAGGGCGTTTTGGGAGAGCGGGAGTTCCAGAGCGGCATCCTCTTTGGAAAGAGGAATGGGGTCGGGAAGATCCGACACACTGTCCTGTGATTCGTCTGTCATTTCAGAGACGAGTGTTTTATGACCGTTGTCATCGGAATCGAACAGATTTCCGAAGCGGCGGTTTGGGGATTCGGGCATAATTATCTCTTTTACCTTTGATTGAATGTTTGTGAGAAAACGGAAGGAACACGAACATCTCTAACATAAAGACGCAGTTGGAAAAAGTCAAGTAAAAAATGAATAAAACGTCAACATATTGTATATTTCTTATGCGAGATACAATAAGTGGCCATGATTACGGAACAATAAGGAAATATAATAGCTTGACATATTGAAGGATATTTATTATATTTAAAAATCCTTCGGGGCGAGGTGAAATCCCTCACCGGTGGTGAGAGCCCACGACTCTTCGAATGAAAGTCTGAAGATTGAACCAGTGAAATTCTGGTGCCGACGGTTACAGTCCGGATGGAAGAAGGAGAAAAAAAACAGTTGCGTTTGTATGTTGTGCCTGAAGCCCCGACGGAATCAAACCGGGGCTATTATTATGTCTGATGAACGTTGGATGAAAAGGGCACTGGCACTCGCTCGAAAGGGAAGGGGCAGAGTTCATCCCAACCCGCTGGTCGGTGCACTGGTTCTGAGGCAGGAAAGGATCGTCGGCAGCGGTTTTCATCATGCATTCGGCGAAGCCCACGCAGAAGTCAATGCCATTCATGAAGCTGGTTCACTTGCACAAGGCGCTACTCTGGTCGTCAATCTGGAGCCCTGCTGTTTTCACGGCAAAACACCGGCCTGTACGGATTTGATTTTGAAATCCGGTATCAAGCGTGTTGTGATCGGCATGCAGGATCCGCATATGCGGGTTCACGGCCGGAGTATTCAGATCCTGAAAAACGCCGGTTTGGATCTGAAAGTTGGCGTGCTTGAACCTCTTTGCCGGGAACTTAACGCCCCGTTTATCAAATACGTCGAAAAAGGAGAATCCCATGTGACTCTTAAAATGGCACAGACTCTGGACGGCCGAATCGCATCCGCTGACGGTTCTTCCCGATGGATTACGGGTATGCCGTCGCGAACAACTGTTCACAAAATGCGATCTGAACATGACGCGATACTGGTTGGAGTCAATACGGTCATACGGGACAATCCAAGTCTGACCGTGCGGCATGTTCGGCCGCATACTGTAAATCGGATCATTCTCGATGGAGAAGGAAAAACGACTTCAGATTGCAGAGTGCTGTATCAGCCAGGTGATACAGTGATTGCGGTTTCAGAAAACGCGGATGCTGACCGTTGCAGGAATCTGGAAAAGAAGGGTGCAACGGTTTGGCGTTTTCCTGCGGAAAAGAACAGAATCGACATTCATGAAATACTGAAAAAATGCGCTGAGCGCGGCTGGCTATCGTTAATGGTAGAAGGCGGAACCGATGTATTCACGCAGTTTATAAAGGCCGGCGCCTCAGACAAGGTCGTTGTTTTCATCGCGCCCCGATGGATGGGACAAGGACTGCCTGTCATCGATATGCCCGGGATTGAAAATCCGAATGAAGCATTGGCGTTCCGCATTCATCAATGGCGCCGCCGGGGAGACGATATCATGCTGACCGGATGGATGTGAGATGTTCACGGGTCTGATCGAAGAAATAGGTGTTGCAGAATCCGTTAATACCCTTTCGGGAGCCAGAAAATTTCGCATCGGCGCGAAACGAATCATGGAGGACCTGAAAGAGGATGATTCCGTGGCTGTCAACGGCGTTTGTCTGACGGTCTTCGGAGTGAAGAATGGATCCTTCGAAGCCACGGCTGTGGAAGAAACACTCCGAAGAACCACGCTGACGGATCTGCGCCCGGGAAACCGTCTGAATCTCGAAAGGGCGCTGAAAGTCGGAAGCAGATTGGGTGGACACTGGGTGCAGGGACACGTGGACGGGATCGGACGTCTCGTTTCACGAAAAAACCAGGGAACCGGTCTGCTTCTAACCGTGGAAATTCCCGAAAAATTGGCCCCGTTTGTCGTTGAAAAAGGTTCCATTGCCATTCACGGCGTCAGCTTGACTGTTGCCGAAATCCGGAAAACGCGTGTTTCCGTGGCCGTTATTCCGCATACTCTGGAAAAAACCGTTCTGAGCGACCTGCCTCCCGGATCGGCCGTGAATATTGAAACCGATCTGCTGGCAAAGTATCTTTACAAGTGGAAGGCCCGACCGGATAATTCTCATCTCGTATTTCCTGAATAGAATGATGGAGAAATTTTACACATGACTCTAAGTTCGATTTCCGAAGCCGTCGATGAGTTCAAAGCGGGAAAGATCCTGATTGTGGTCGATGACGAAGATCGTGAAAATGAAGGTGATTTTGTCGCTTCCGCGGATCATATCAACGCGGAAAAAATCAATTTTATGGCCAAACACGGCCGCGGGCTGATTTGTGCACCAATGACAGCCCAACGGCTTATGGAATTGAATATCGGAAACATGGTGGATACCAATACGTCCATACTGGGCACATCTTTCATGGTTTCCGTGGATGCAACCCACCTGACCACGACCGGAATATCGGCCCACGACAGGGCTCAGACTATTCGGGTTCTCATCGATCCGAATGCAAAGCCTGAAGACCTTGCGCGTCCCGGACATATTTTCCCTCTTCGCGCCGAAGAAGGCGGCGTACTGAGCCGCGCAGGACACACCGAAGCCGTCGTGGATCTGGCCCGGCTAGCAGGGCTGACTCCGGCAGGAGTCTTGTGCGAGATCATGGATGAAGACGGATCCATGGCAAGAATGCCCCGCCTGAAAGAGATCGCAGAAAAATTTGGTCTCAAGATCATATCGGTTCGCGATTTGATCGCCTACCGAAGCATGAACGATAAACTGGTCCATCGAGTTGTCCGTACCCTTTTTCCGACACGGTATGGCGAGTTTATTATGCATCTTTATGAGAGTGACATCGATGAACACCATCATATGGCGCTGGTAAAGGGGGATATTGCGGGAATTCAGGATGAACCCGTTCTGGTTCGTGTTCATTCTGAATGCCTGACCGGGGATGTGTTCGGATCACTTCGGTGCGACTGCGGCGATCAGCTGCATCACGCGCTCGCCGCGATCGAAAATGAGGGAAAAGGGGTTTTCCTGTATATGCGGCAGGAGGGAAGGGGAATCGGATTCTCAAATAAAATCCGGGCCTACGAGCTTCAGGACAAAGGAAAGGATACGGTGGAAGCCAATGAAGCCCTGGGTTTTCAGGCGGATATGCGGGATTACGGCGTGGGAGCCCAGATCCTGTCTGATCTGGGGATTCGAAAGATTCGTCTTCTAACGAACAATCCGCGGAAAATTGTCGGGTTAAAGGGATATGGGCTGGAAATTGTGGAAAGGGTACCGATTGAAATCGCTCCCAACCAATGCAACGCACGGTATTTGCAAACCAAACGAGATAAACTGGGCCATTTGATTTTGAAAGATTGGATTCTGGATTCGGATGACAATTGTTCAGTACATGAGGAGGGTTCATGATGGCAAAAGTGTATCAGGGACAGCTGTCCGCTTCCGGCAGGAAATTCGGTATTATTATCAGCCGGTTCAATGAATTTATCACGACCCGCTTGCTGGAAGGAGCTCTGGACTGTATCCTTCGTCACGGCGGATCCGAGGAAAACATCGAAGTGGTCTGGGTTCCGGGGTCCTTTGAGATTCCTGTAACCGCTCAGAATCTGGCACAAAGCGGCCGATTTGACGCATTGATCTGCCTGGCGGCAGTCATTCGGGGGGGCACTGTCCATTTCGAGTACGTCGCCGCGGAAGTGACCAAGGGAATTGCCCAGGTCGGACTGCAAACCGGAATCCCGACCCTCTATGGGGTACTGACCTGTGACACCCTGGAGGAGGCCATTGAAAGGGCCGGTACCAAACAGGGAAACAAGGGCTGGCAGACGGCCTTGAATGCCGTTGAAATGGCGGATTTGTGGCGGGGATTGAAGAAGTGAGAATTTCCAAGTTCTTTATTCCTCTTCTTCTCTTTGCCTCTGCATTGCACGGGGATGTATGGAAATGGGACACTCTGGTTTCCACCCGTGAAGTGACCGTTCTCGCTCCATCCGATTCCGTTTTGTGGATCGGAAGCACCGGCGGTCTGATGGCATTCTCACCGACTGCACAATCTTTTCAAATATTCACACAAACAGACGGACTGGCTGCAGGGCCGGTTCAGGGGCTTTTGTTTGATTCCTGTCAACGCTTGTGGGTCGGATACGAATCGGGTATGCTTCTACTCAGGGAAGCGGAAGATGAACACTGGATTCCTTTTGAAGTGTACATGCCTTACGCGGTTCGCGGTTTTGCCCAGAAGGGAGATTCCTTGTTCGTGGCGCTGAATCTTGGTATCAGTCTGTTTATTCCATCCCGTATGGAAGTAAAAGAAACCTATCGCAGACTGGGTGCCTTTCAGGCAAACACACCGGTCACGTCCGTTCTCCTATTTCAGGATACTCTCTGGGCGGCCACGGAATTTGGCATCGCACGGGCGCCTCTGTCCGCGACGAATCTCATGGATCCGGCTCAATGGGAGAACATAACCCTGGAAGACGGACTGCCCGCCAATTCAGTCTCCGCTCTGGCTGTTCTGGATGATGTCCTGTACGCTGCGACTCCAGCTGGGCTGGCCGCGTGGAACGGAGCCTGGTCTGTATTGACCACGCGTTATTGTTATGACGTGATCGAGCATGAAGGAATTTTAACGGTATCGACCGTAAATGGAATGTTCGAGTTGAAGGACGGCTGGCTGCAAAAACTTCCTGACGCGCCTCGGCCTGTTCAACGGATGGCTTCTTTCAATTCCCTTCTTTGGGGAGGGACGGAAGATGGCATTGTCGGCATCGATGACCAGGAAAACTGGCATGAGTTCATACCCAACTGCCTTGGAAGCAACCTGGTTTCAGACATCGCAGTCGATCATCAGGGTAATTTGTGGGTTTGTTCACGGGACAGGGGTTTTTTCAAATATGACGGCGACCGATGGTTTCTGTACAACAGGGATAATACGTCGAATATCCGTTACAACGATTTTGTAAGCTGCCATGTTGACAACAACAATTATGTATGGATCGGCAGCTATGGTGACGGAGCCTTTCGAATCTCTCCGGAAGGAGAAGTGTCGGCCTATAACGCATTTAACGGATATTTTGCAGGAATACAGGTCGACAATAAATTTGCGGTCTGTCTGGATATTGCCGTTGACAATCTGAATACGGTTTGGTTTCTCAACCGGGAATCCGCGGATGCCCAGCCGCTCATCGCTTATTCCTCCGATGGCCAATGGACTCGATACGGTTTTCAGCAGCAATTAAACAGCATTTTCGTCAGCGCTCTGTCTGTTGACGAATACGGAAGAAAATGGATCGGAACCGGTGCGCTCGATTCCAGAGGAATCTATATTCTCGATGACAATCAAACTCCATCCAATGTCATGGATGATCCTCCCATCGGACGAATTACCACGGCCAACGGCCTGTCGACCAACGAAATCAATAATTTAGCGGCCGGCCGGGATGGACTGATGTGGATTGGAACGCCCAACGGCCTTTATTACGCCCTGGGTACGCAGGTTTCGCGACAAAGCGGTGTCCCATCAGAAAATATTCAGGCGGTCACGGTAGACGGCATGAACAATGTCTGGATAGGAACCGGCGCGGGTTTGAGTCTGTTCAATCAATCCACATTTCAGTGGACACATTTTACCAGTGACAACAGTCCTCTTGTCAGTCATGATATCAGCACACTATTCCTTGATCCGGTCAACGGATTTCTGTATATTGGTACCAACCGGGGGATTTCCATCCTGAGCACACCCTATTCCAAGCCCCTGGAATCTTTGGAAGAACTGAAGGTCTACCCGAATCCTTTCAGACCCGATCAACACGGTCTGCTGACGATCGACCGTCTGGCTAAAGACGTGACGGTTCATATCTTTTCGACATCGGGATATCTTGTACGCGGTTTCAAACAAAACGAGATATATGGAAGACGCGTACAGTGGAATGGAAAAGATAATAATGGTCATGCCGTTTCATCAGGAATCTATCTCGTTGTTGCGGCAAAGACCGGCGGAAAAACCGTGACCGGCAAGATAGCCCTGATCCGTTGAAGAATTTTCTGATGACTGAAAGGCCATTATAAATCATTAAAAACGCGTATGCTGAAAAAACTGACGATTCGTGATTATGCACTCATTGAATTCATCGAAGTGGAATTCAACAGAGGACTTCATATTCTGACCGGTGAAACGGGTGCCGGAAAATCGATTATCGTCGGCGCTCTGGGTATTCTGCTGGGCGATAGGGCCAGTACAGAGATGATCCGCAGCGGAACCGATAAATCCATCGTCGAAGGTATATTTCATCTTTCCAGTCCGATCTCCCTTCCGAATACGGTCTTTGAGGAAGACGGGATATTCCATGAATTGATTCTAAGAAGAGAAATCAATCGGCAAGGGCGAACGCGCTGTTTCATAAACGATACTCCGGTATCATTGAATGAACTTTCCATTGTCGGTGATCAGCTCGTTGATCTGCATGGACAGCATGATCATCAGGTTCTTTTAAAGACCGATCATCATCTCGATTATCTCGATAATTTCGGGATACCCGAAGAAACCTTGAGAAACATGGAATCGGGTTACCGAAAGCACAGGCAAATTCTGGAATCTCTCCAATCTCTGATCGAGAGGGAAAAGGAGATGCGTCAGCGACAGGAATTGCTCGAATTTCAGGTAAAGGAACTGAATGCAGCTTCTCTGCGCGTAGGCGAAGAAGAGGCATTGCAACAGGAAGAGCGCATACTCAACCATATAGAAAAATTGATTGAAACCGCACAGCAGATACGTATCGAAATGTATGAAGGAGAAGACTGTGTTTCCGACCGGATCGCGCAGGCACAGACGCGGCTGGAAGATCTTGTTTCCGTTGATCCGGTCTTTCACAATTGGGCACAGCAATGTGAAACCGCACGTCTTGCCGTGGAAGATGTGGTCAACGGACTGGAATCCTATACAGGCGGTGTGGAATTCGATCCGGAACGTCTCCAGGAAATCAGGGATCGGCTGGGATTGATTACGCGTCTGAAGAAGAAATACGGCCCCACGGAAGAGGAGGTCATTCAGTATCAGTCAAAGGCACAAGAAGAGTTGGATCGAATCAGCCATCTGGATGAAAACATCGAAAAGATGACTCGCGAATTGGAAGATTCCACACACCTTTTGACCGAACAGACGCTTTCCCTGTCAACGTTGAGAACAGAGATTGCCCGTGAGCTGGAATGTCGTGTCATGGAGGTGCTGGATCAGCTGGGCCTGAAGAACGGGATTTTCAAGATCAAACTGACGCGCAAGGAATCTGTGGATGGCCTGCCTGTGGACGATCGAAAGATCGCCGTGAATTCGAGAGGCATTGATCACGCTGAATTTATGATCTCTTTGAATCCGGGAGAAGAACCCAAATCGTTGGCCAAAGTCGCTTCCGGAGGAGAGATTTCCCGGATCATGCTGGCACTGAAAACCGTTCTGGCCAGGGCGGACCGAATACCGGTGATGATTTTCGACGAAATTGATTCGGGCATATCCGGTAGAATCGCTCATGTCGTGGGCAAACGTCTTAAGGAAGCCGCTTTCGAACGACAGGTCATTTGCATCACCCATCTCCCGCAAATCGCATCCATGGGTGATCATCACTATTCCGTGATTAAAGAGGTCAAAGATCGGCGGTCCATTACCACATTGACAATACTTGACGGAGAACAGAGAGTGCATGAGATCGCCAAACTTATGGGAGGCGATACGATAACGGATTCCACGTTGAAAAGCGCTCGAGAATTGTTGGAGAATTGAATAAGCCATGATTCAAATGGATAAAATTATTATTCGCGGGGGCAGAAAACTCAAGGGTACAGTGTCTGTCAGCGGATCTAAAAATGCCGTACTCCCAATAATGTGTGCTGCGCTCCTGGCGGATGGTCAATATACACTGACCCGGGTGCCGTCACTCAAAGACGTCGATACCATGAAGCGGCTTTTGGCATGTCTTGGAGTCAGCGTTGAAACGGATGAACATACTATGGTCATCAAACATCAGGGCGTATCCGAATATGAAGCGCCTTATAACCTGGTAAAAACCATGCGGGCATCCATCTATGCTCTTGGACCGCTTCTGACACGATATGGATACGCAAAAGTATCCATGCCGGGAGGATGCGCATGGGGACCCCGCCCGATCAATTTGCATATTGAAAACCTTAAAAAAATGGGGGCGAAAATTGATCTGGAAAAGGGGTATATTGTTGCCAGGACAAAACGTTTAAAAGGGACGCGAATCGTCTTCGATGTTTCCAGTGTGGGGGCAACGGGAAATTGCCTTATGGCAGCGGTCCTGGCTAAAGGTAGTTCGATCATTGAAAATGCAGCCAGAGAACCCGAGATCATCGCACTGGCGACGTTTCTGAATACAATGGGGGCCCGGATTCAGGGTGCGGGAACGGATAAACTGGAGATCCAGGGCGTGGATTCGCTTCAACCGGCGGATGCCCATATTATTCCCGATAGGATTGAAGCAGGAACCTTTTTAATTGCGGGCATGATCACCGCAGGCGAGGTACGCCTTCAGGATGTGGAATCTGGAAATCTGACGGCGGTTTTGGAAAAACTGCAGGAAGCCGGAGCCCATATCCAAACGGGGGATGACTATATACACCTGCGATCTTGTGGCCGTATCCGTCCTGTTGACGTGACTACCGCGGTTTATCCGGGTTTTCCGACAGATATGCAGGCTCAGTGGATGGCGCTTATGAGTCTGGCAGGTGGATCTTCCGTCATAACGGATACCATTTATCTAGACCGGTTCACGCATGTCGCCGAACTGCGCCGGCTGGGAGCGGATATCATACTGGATCATAATACCGCTCTGGTCAGGGGCGTGGATCACCTGTCGGGCGCACCGGTGATGTCAACGGATTTGAGGGCCAGCGCTTCGCTGATACTGGCCGGACTGGCCGCAAAAGGACAGACCGACATATCGCGCGTCTATCACATAGACCGGGGTTACGAATCCATTGAGAAAAAATTGAGAATGCTCGGCGCCGACATACAGCGGGATACAGAGAAGCTGGCCGTCTGATTTTCTTTCATTCATCTGCTTTGACGATTCGATTTGGGAATAGATTGATGACCCGTTTTGTTCATCTGCACAACCACACCCATTACAGCCTTCTTGACGGAGCATGCCGAATCAGCGATCTGGTCCGAACAGCCAAACGGTTTAAAATGCCGGCATTGGCCATTACGGATCACGGCAACATGTTCGGCGTTATCTCTTTTTATCAGCAGGTCATGGAAGCGGGCATAAAGCCCATCATCGGAATGGAAGCCTATGTAGCGCCGGAATCACACAAAAAACGCGGCGGTGGACAGAAGGGAGGGGGAGGAGCGTTCCATTTAATCCTGCTTGCCCGGAATATGGATGGTTACCGGAATTTGATGCGTCTCAGCTCTCTGGGATATCTGGAAGGGTTCTATTACAAACCGCGTATTGACAGGGATCTTTTGCAGACATACTCGGAAGGTCTCATTGCTCTCAGCGCCTGTATTAAGGGTGAAGTCCCCTATCACATTATCCACGATGATATGGAAGGAGCCAAAAAAGCCGCCCGGTTTTACAAAAAGCTTTTTAAGGAAAATTATTATCTTGAGATTCAAAATCACGGTCTTGACGACGAACATAAGGCCATCAAAGGTTTGATTGAACTTTCAGTCGAACTGAATATTCCTCTGGTTGCCACCAACGATACCCATTATTTGAAACAAAGTCATTCGGAAGCCCAGGATATTCTCCTGTGTCTTCAGACCAACAAAGACCGTGACGATCCGCAGCGCATGCGTTTTTCGACGGATCAGCTTTATTTAAAATCCTCTGAAGAGATGAACCAGCTGTTCAAAGAGATACCGGATTCATTAACGAATACGCTGGAAATTGCCGATAAATGCAACCTGGTTCTGGATTTTGAACAGCATCATCTGCCGAGTTTCAAAATCCCCCCGGAAGAAGGTATTTACACACTCAATGAGTTCCTTGAGAAAAAAGCCCGTGATGGTTTGATGAAAAAAGGACCGGTGACTCCGGAACTGGAAAAACGTCTCGAATATGAATTGTCGGTTATCGAGAAAATGGGATTCTCCAGCTATTTTCTAATCGTCGCTGACTTTATCCAATACGCCCGGAAACATGACATACCGGTGGGCCCTGGCAGAGGATCGGCAGCGGGAAGCCTGGTCGCCTATGCGCTTGGGATTACCAATGTGGATCCCATTAAATACAATCTCCTGTTTGAGAGGTTTCTCAATCCAGAGCGCGTCTCCATGCCTGATATCGATATCGATTTCTGCTATGAAAATAGGGATCGTATAATCGGTTATGTAAAAAAACAGTACGGCGGAGACACGAACGTTTCCCAGATCATTACATTTGGAAGCATGAAAACAAGAGGAGTTATTCGGGATGTCGGCCGTGTTTTAAAGATTCCGTACGCGGAAGTGGATCGAATCGCCAAGCTGGTTCCTGCTCTTCCGGGCATCACACTGGATCAGGCTCTGGCCAAAGTGCCTGAATTGAAAGAACTTTCGGGGCGAAAACCCTATGATGAACTTATCGCGTATTCTAAAGTGCTTGAAGGTATGGCCAGGCATGCGTCCACCCATGCCGCTGGCGTGGTTATCGCCCCGGGTGATCTGATGAATTTCGTCCCGCTTTACAAATCGGGAAAAGAGGATATCACCACCCAGTATGACATGAATTCCCTGGAAAGCATCGGTTTGCTGAAGATGGACTTTCTGGGGCTGAGAACTCTAACGGTGATCGATCAAACTTTGAAAGCATTGAAAAACAAAGGAAACCAGGTTGATATTCAAAACATCCCGCTCGATGATGAGGAAACTTACAATCTTTTCGCAAAAGGCCTGACTGTCGGCATTTTTCAGTTTGAAAGCGCCGGGATGAGGGATTATCTCAAAAAACTGCGTCCAGGATGCATTGAAGATCTTGTGGCCATGAACGCACTGTACAGACCCGGTCCCATGGAATGGCTCGATAATTTCATTGAACGCAAACACGGAAAAATACCGGTTGATTACATCCATCCCGATCTGGAGCCGATTCTGAAGGAAACCTATGGAATCATCGTTTACCAGGAACAGGTGATGCAGATCGCGAATTCCATAGCCGGTTTCACCTTGAACAAGGCCGACGAACTTCGAAAGGCAATGGGAAAGAAAAAACATGCTCTGATGCAAAAATACCGAAATGATTTTATCACCGGAGCGATTCAGCACAAAGGACTGGAGAGGGAAGAGGCGGAAAAGATATACGACAAGATTGAAAAATTCGCAGGATACGGATTCAATAAATCCCACGCCGTCTGTTATGCGATTGTGGCGTATCAGACGGCCTATTTAAAGGCCCATTATCCTCTCGAGTTTATGGCGGCCAACCTGACTTCTGAAATGAACACCAGCGAACGGATCATTACGCTCATCGATGAGTGTCGCCGAATGGGAATTTCCATACTTCCTCCGGATATCAATGAAAGTGAAGCCCGGTTTACGGTTTCCGAAAAAGGGATACGTTTCGGCCTGGGAGCGGTTAAAAATGTCGGAATCGGAGCCATTCAATCGATTACAGAGGCTCGGGAGCGGCAAGGTAAGTTTCGAACACTCTTTGATTTGTGCAAATCGATCGATTTGTGTCGAGTCAATAAAAAGGTTTTGGAAAGTCTCGTTCAATGCGGCGCAACCGACTCCCTGGAGGGCACACGCGCACAGAAGATGGATGCACTGTCCAGCGCGGTCGCACTCGCCCAGTCGCATCAGCAAAGTGAGAAGCGGGGACAGACCTCGATTTTCGGTGAAAAAGAAGGTTCATCGGCCATTGATCCGCCCCTTCCGAATGTGGATCCATGGCCGCAGAGCCAGAAACTGCTCTTTGAGAGAGAACTTCTCGGTTTTTACATATCCGGCCATCCTCTGGAAAAATACCGGGATGAAGTGAGGGCTTTCACCTCTCCTCATCCGGATAATTACAGCGGGATTCCTTCGGGTCACTCTGTCCGATTCTGTGGAATGATTTCCGATATTCGCCAGTCGTACGACCGTTTCAACAAGCCTTACGCGTTTTTCATGCTGGAAGGGTTTTCTCATCAGGTACGAATAGCCGTATTTTCAGAAGTCTATGAAAAAAACCGGAGACTGATCGAAAAGGATAAAATGGTGGTTGTCGAAGGTCGCCTCGAACGACGAAACGGCGGTGATGAAATCTCCATTACCGCGCTGAATATGTGGCCTCTGGAATCGGCACGGCAGCAGCTCACCAAAAGGTTGATTCTTCAGATTTATACTGAGAAAATTGACGAAGACCTGATCCGCCGTATTCAGGAGCAGTTGAAAAGGTATCCCGGAACCTGCCGGACTCTGATCAATGTGCATGTGAAAGGTAAAGAGATTCTTATGCGATCCAAAACGATCCGCGTCAGGCCGAAAAAAAGTCTGATCAACGAGCTTCGTGGAATTCTGGGCGCTGAAAATGTCTGGATAGAAGGCTGATTCGTGTGGGTTTTTCGATAAATGGACGGCCTATTCTTGATTGGTTGTCATCAAAATCTGCCGATAATCGGCCGCAAATTGGACATGCAGATTATTTGTAACCCAAGAAGGAGTACACATGGAAAACATGATCTACCTGGATAATGCAGCAACGAGTTACCCGAAACCCAAAGAAGTCTATGATTTCATGGATGAATTTTATAGGAAACACGGAGTCAATCCAGGACGATCGGGTTATGACGCGACCCTGGAAACCGAAGAAGTAGTCCACAACACGCGAAAAATGCTGACCGATTTTTTCAACGGAACGGATCCCAACCGTTTGACGTTCAGCTACAATGCCTCGGATTCTTTAAACATGATTATACAGGGAATGGTGGAAAAGGGCGATCATGTTGTCTCAACCAATCTCGAACACAATTCGGTCCTGCGTCCCTTGAACGTGCTTGAGCGTGACGGGGTCTGTGAAGTGACCTATGTCCCGTTTGACCGAAACGGTTATATGGATCCTGAAGAGATCAGGAAAGCCGTCAAGCCGAACACCAAGATGGTCGTCGTCAATCACGGATCGAATGTCATCGGCACGGTACAGGATCTGTCCGCAATCGGGGCCATTTGCCGGGATCGTGGTGTTTTTTTCGCCGTGGACGCGAGTCAAACCGCGGGCGCTGTCAAGATTGATATTCAGGAAATGAATATAGATCTTTTGGCTTTTACCGGTCACAAGTGTCTGATGGGTCCAACCGGAATCGGAGGATCCTACATTGCCGAAAATGTGGACATACGCATTACCCGCCACGGCGGTACAGGTGTTCGATCGGCTTATCCATACCATCTGGAGGAATTCCCCTACCGTATGGAATGCGGAACCCTGAACCTTATCGGTGTCGCGGGATTGCATGCCGGTCAGAAATGGCTCGCCAAAGAGGAAATGGAAACCATTCATCAGCGGGAAATGGCCCTGTGGGATCGGCTGAAAAGCGGATTGGAACGGATCGATGGTGTTATTACCTACTGCGCCGGTTCCAGTGAGAACCGGAATGCCGTTTTAAGCATCAATATAGAGGGGTGGGAGGCCGGTGATGTGGGCACAATGCTTGATGTGGACTATCACATCGCCTGCAGGACCGGGCTTCAATGCGCGCCCCGGGTGCATTTTCAACTTGGTACGGACAAGATACATGGAACGGTTCGTTTCAGTCTGGGGCCTTTCAATACGGAGTCCCATATCGACCGGGCCGTGGAGGCGGTAGAAGAGATCGCACAAATCAAAAGGAAATAATCAATGTTTTTTTGATGGCTGATCAGAGAATCAACGCATCGGCGACCAGTTCGCCCACGGTTTTTATTTCGACTCCCAGGCTGTATTCTTTGTTCAATTCCATCAATTGATCGATACAATTGTGACAGGGAGTGGCGACGATCGCGGCGCCTGTTTTCTTGATCTGATCGGCCTTTATTTTACCCGCGGCAACCCGCCTTTCCCTGTATTCACCCATTGAAAGCTGACCGCCTCCGCCTCCGCAGCAGTAGTTGTTTTCACGGTTGGGTGTCATTTCACGAAAATCGCTGACGACCTTTTTAAGAACGTAACGCTGCTCTTCAATGACACCTCCGGCTCGGACCAGGTTACACGGGTCATGAAGAGTCACGGGAGTTGTATTCTTCGATGGATCGACCGCGATTCGGCCTGAGTGTATATAGCCTGCAATCAGTTCGATCACCGAGATCACCGGGAATGGAAATTTCTTTTTAAGCCATCGGGGTCCTTCCCAGCGAATAGCGCGCGAACCATGGCCGCATTCGGCGAGAACCAGTTCCTGAGCGTTCAGCTTGATCATTTCATCGAAAAGCCTTTGCGTCAGCTCTTCGGCCGTATGATCATCTCCGGAATAATAGGCGTAATTCGTCACATCGTAGCAGTGTGTCGAAAGGGTCCAGCTCTCATCCGCGGCATAAAAGATCTTGGCCATGGCACTGATAGAGAGTGGAAAAAATTTCGGCTCGCGAGGATTCAGTGTGTATAGCAGGCGGCAATGTGGAACATCCATGGGTATGGACGCCTTTTCATCATTGACCTCCATACGAAGATCTTCTTCCAGCCACTGAAGGGTGTCCACCAGTTCTTCACGGGGAATGGCCATGTTGTTGCCGGTTTGAACCGCGGCGTCCACGGTGGATTGAAGGCCCGGGGAGACCCGACCCAGTTCCACCAGCATACTTCTGGCCGTCCTGACAAGAAAGGGGATGTCTACGCCGATCGAGCAGTGCAGGGAGCACCGTCCGCACATCGTACATCCGCCGAACAGTACGTCCACCATTTCCTGAATACTCTGATCGTTGAAGTCCGAGGCGCCGATCCATCGAGGAAATATTTTTCCCGCTACGGTATGATAACGTCTGTAAATACGGGCCAGCTGATCAACCTTTCGGGCCGGCATATACTTTTCTTCACCGGTGCTTAGATAATAATGGCAGGATTCGGCACAGAGACCACAATGGACGCAACTGTTCAGGTGGGCGAGAAGACGACCGTCCATGGACATTGCGAAACCTTTGAGAGCCTTTTCCCGGTCGCGTGTCAATGATTGTTTTTTTTCCATAATATCCGCCTTTTTGGAGGCCATACACCTCTTCGTCCATAGAACCAGCTTAGAAAGAAACGGGCGATCAGAAAAAAGATCACATGCCGGAGTTTTCCAACCGGGATATACATTAACAAAAGTCCACCAATGGATAAAACCAGAAAGACCGGAATAATACCCAAAAGAGCCATTGAAGAAATTGCCTGAAATAGAGTGACAAGAGCGTTGCTGAAATAATCATCCGGCGATGAAAGGTGCCGAAGCGAGGACACGCTGATCCGTTTAATTAAAATTATCAAACCCGAAAAAACCGATGGAATCAAAACGGCGGCGCAGACAATCATGATTGAATCAGGAATACGCCATTCGAAAAAGTGAACAGGCAGCCAGGCAAGAGCAACAAATGAACCGAGATGATATGCAATGCCCATCCAATAAGTGGGTAGGTGAAGAAATGCCGTCTCTTTTTTATGCGGCATCATGGCGCCTGTCAGGGCGTACGCGAACGCGGGCAGTACCGTCCCTTTAGGCTGTGTAAAGTCTTCGGTATTGGCGTTGATGAATACGCGGATCCATTGATAAACAGCAGACAACAAAAAAACGCCCAGACCGGAAAGAAAGACAATGCGGGCCGCATTCATGGATTCTGCCATCAGACGCATCCGTCCGGTTTGGGCAATCCGGCGATTTTGCAGGCTCCGCGGGCCGGTCCCATGGGGAAGAGTTCATAGATCTGCCGCAATCGCAGCCCGGTGTGCTGGCAGATCTTACGAACCATGGGTGCCATGTCGTTGTTTTCCCAATGCTCACGAATAAATCGAATAACTTTCCAGTGATCTTCGGACAGTTCTCCGGTCCCATCTTCGCCGGCGAAAAGGCGGGCTACCTCATCGTTCCAAATTTCCGGATTCTGCAGAAAACCGTCACCGTCTACTTCAAAAATACGTCCTTCGATCTCTTTTTCAGGCATTTATAGACCCCTTCAGTTAAAATTGTATTCGTCTGTCAGGCGAAGATACGTGCGTATCCTGATCGGCTTGAATACGGAAAAGCATCTCCGTTTGTCTCGAACGAAACAAGAAAAAATGTAAAAAAGTTCCTTTACAAAAGAAAGTATTTTTTGCTATCTCGTACAGAATCTTTCCGTGTGTGTCAACAATCAGCCCGCACACGAGACGGAGCAGAAAAAGAACTTGACAATAGGAACGATAATTCAGATATTAAATGATTAAATTAGAAACGGGAAAATGCGTATCACCATCTGACTGTTATTGCATGGAGGCGATTATGCCTGAACCTCTTCTTTTTGAAATAAGCTCCCCGGGCCGGCAGGGATATTCATTGCCCGTATGTGACGTGCCGGAAATGCCGCTTCAGAAAATAATTCCGCCGAACTTTCAACGGCAGGACGAACCCGATCTTCCGGAACTGAGCGAACTCGATGTGATGCGACATTTTATCCATCTTTCCATTCTCAATCATCATGTAGACAAGGGGTTCTATCCTCTGGGCTCCTGCACCATGAAGTATAATCCCAAAATCAATGAAAATCTTGCCCGTCTGGAAGGTTTTACCTGCATTCATCCTTTTCAGGAAGAGGAGGAGGTCGAGGGTGCTCTTCAGCTCATGGGTGAACTGTGTGAATATATCAGTGAGCTCACGGGAATGGATAGTGTCACGCTTCAGCCTGCGGCAGGCGCTCATGGCGAAATGACCGGCATCAAAATCATGCGTGCTTATCATGAATCCAAAGGAAACCCCAGAAAAAAAATCATTCTGCCGGATTCCGCGCACGGCACCAATCCGGCCAGCGCCACCATTTCCGGTTATGATACCGTACAGATCAAATCCACTGAAGAAGGATTGGTTGATCTTAAAGATCTAAAGGCGCATCTGGATGAGGAGGTTGCCGGATTCATGCTTACGAATCCCAATACACTCGGTTTGTTCGAATCACAGATTCTGGAGATCGCCGATGCGGTGCATAAAGCCGGAGCTCTGCTCTATATGGATGGAGCCAATATGAACGCCCTGTTCGGTGTCGTTCGTCCCGGTGATATCGGTTTTGATATTGTACACCTCAATCTGCATAAAACCTTTTCGACTCCTCACGGCGGAGGCGGACCGGGAAGCGGACCGGTTGCTGTAACGGGCGATCTGAAGGATTTTCTGCCAATACCCCACATCATTCAAAAGAACGGACAATATCATTTCGATTGGGACCGACCTAAATCCATTGGCAAGATTCAGGGTTTTTACGGTAATTTCCTTGTCATGCTGAAGGCGTATGTCTATATTCGAATGCTGGGTTCCCAGGGATTGAAACGTGTGACCGAGAATGCCATTCTCAATGCCAATTATCTGATGCGTAGTCTTGAAAAGCACTATTTGCTTCCGCATAAACAGCATCATATGCATGAATTCGTTCTTTCCGGTGACCGGCAGAAAGAGAAGGGTGTCAAAACACTCGATATTGCCAAAAGACTTCTGGATTATGGCTTTCACGCGCCTACTGTATATTTTCCACTCATTGTTCATGAAGCCTTGATGGTGGAACCCACGGAGACCGAATCCAAGGAAACGCTGGATGCTTTTGCAGAAGCCATGATCGCCATCGCCCTGGAAGTCAACACCCAAAAAGAAACCATTCTCAACGCACCCGTAACGACACCGGTTAGAAGGCTGGATGAGGGAAGGGCGGCCCGCGATCTGAATATCAAATATTCCAGGGAAACCGGGTAAAGAGACGTGACAGCCGATCTGGCCAGAACCATCAAAGAATCAGAAACAAAAAGAGATGTCATTCTCATAGTCGATGATGATCCCAGCAATCGGCTTCTCTTAAAGGAGATATTGACATCCAACGGATATGAAGTCAAAATGGCACGAAAAGGAGGAGAAGCCTTGAACATGGTCCAGGAAGATCCTCCCAGTGCCGTGATTCTGGATGTTCTTCTTCCGGACATGAATGGATTGCAGATTTGCCGAAAAATGAAATCTTCAAAACAGACTCGTTTTATTCCCATTGTTCTTCTGACTGCATTAAGAGGGAATCAGGAACGCATACAGGGAATTGAAGCCGGAGCGGATGATTTTATCAGCAAACCCGTACACCGTGTCGAACTTATCACCCGTATTAAATCTCTGGTTCGCATCAAGCGCCTGAATGAAATTCTGGAGCAGAAAGTTGAAGAGCTGGAAGCCGTTAAAGAGAAGCTGAAAACCCTGGCTGTAACTGACGGACTAACCGCCGTATACAATTACCGTGCTTTTCGACGGCAGTTAAAGCACGAAATATCGAGGTCTAAAAGATTTCGAATGCCGGTTTCGCTGCTTATAATAGACATCGATCATTTTAAGGAATACAATGATCAATTCGGTCACCTGAACGGGGATCGCGCTTTGCAGCAATTTGCCTCACTGTTGAAAAAAAATATTCGGGAGATTGACTGTCTCGCGCGTTATGGAGGCGAAGAATTCACCGTCATTCTTCCGGGTACAGACAAACGGTCGTCCGCTTTTGTCGCCGAAAAATTACGGGGACTCATCGAAAAGGCCAATTTTGCGTTGATGGACCGTACTGAATCGAGCCGAATCACAGTGAGTATCGGAGCAGCGACATATCCTGACGATGCCGAGGATGAAGAAACTCTGATTCATTTGACGGATCAGGCATTGTATCAAGCGAAAAGAAACGGACGCAACCGATTTGTCCTGGTGTAAAAGAGCCTGGGGGTATGAATTTGACAAGCCGTGCTCATCGTTCGGCGGTTACGGCTTTTACTTTTTGGAGAGTCTGGACCGCTTTGTTAATATTGTTCTTATTGACCTTTTGTTTATTTCTCAATCAATTTTCAGGTCAAATTTCTGCCGTTGACACCAATATAGACTATGCTGAACGACAGAACACGATTGTCGACCGCCTGGAAAATGAATTGGTGCAATCTGTTCGAACGCTTTGGCTTCAAGAGCTGACATCGATCAATTCAGAAAATGCCGCTGTTCGTCTGTCCCGTTTCATGGAATCCAATTCTTTTCTGATTTGTGTAACGGTTTGGCCGAAAAACCAGACATGGCCGCTCAGAAACGTCAACAAGGATTTCTGGACATTACCGGGTGTGGCGAATTTATCCGATCAAAAACGGGCGAAACTGTTTAATTCACTTTTCCCCAATCGATTTCATGAATCTCCTGCAAACGGCATTCGTATTCTAAATCTCCCTGAACTGGGCGGACGGATCCTCGTGCAGTCTTTTTCGATGCCACATCCGATATTCAGGGGCAGTGAAATACATTATCCGCTTGATATTCCATCGGCACTTCAAAAAGTAATCGAAAATCAGGAAAAAGCAGCCATACTGGATGAACAGGGTCAAATCCTGGGTGTTCTCCCGGAAGAGTGGAATCCCCGTATTTCCGAATCCGATCGTCATTTGGCCGAAACCGATTTTCGAATGCTCCCCTGGAAGCTTGTTTTTTCCGGATCCGATCCAACCGTTTCTGTCATTTCCGGACCATTTCCTTATCCGTACTGGGTGTTGGGTTTTGTCTTCACGTGGATACTGGCCTTCATAACTTCAATATTTATTGACAAACCGACGAGACGTCTGTCCATGGAAGCGACAAAGATTGCCAGAGGCGAGTTTCAGGGGATCATTATGCCTCTTAAGCATCATTATTTGAATCGGCTGATACACCTTTTTAATTACATGGCTGAAGAGATGAGCAGAATGCAGAAACTGGATGTTTATGAAATCATCACAGAGAAAAACAAGACCGAAACCATTTTGCGGAACATCGCCGACGGAGTTCTGGTCACGGACGCCCAGAATCGTGTGGTCGTTATAAACAACGTGTTTATGAAATGGTTTGATCTTACCCAGACGCAAGTTATCAACCGGCCCGTGGCTGATTGCATTAAAAGTCAACCGCTAATCTCATTAATCCAGGAAATTCGTGACGGCAGGCCGGAGGCAAAACTGGATTTTCCCCTTTCCGGACCTCATGGTGAAAAACGTATGTTTCAGGCCCATTCCGCCAGACTGCATGATCAGGACGAAACGCTTCTGGGAGCGGTAACGGTTTTTCGGGATATTACCAAAGAAAAAGAAATTGATCAAATGAAAACCGAATTGATTTCAATGGTCGCGCATGAATTGAAATCTCCTTTGACATCTATCTTCGGTTTCTCCGAACTGCTTTTGGAATCCAACCTGCAGGATCCCAAAGCCAATGAATACGCTCGAATTATACTAAACGAATCAACACGTCTGACGGATCTGGTCAATAAATTTCTGGATCTATCCAGACTCGAATCCGGTCGTACAGAAATTCATATGAATCCCTTTAATCTGAAGGATTTGATTCATAAAATTATCGAAAATTACAAAGCGCAGGCTGAAAAAAAGGGAATCAAAGTTTTGGCCGAGATTCCTTCCGATCTTCCAGCAGCCCTCGGCGAACAGGATATGATCGAACAGGTTATTCTGAACCTGTACTCCAATGCTATAAAATACAGCCCCCGATATTCGAAAATCGGCCTTGAAGTCAAGGAAGAGGGCGATCATATTGTTGTGAGTGTGATCGACAACGGTTATGGCATTCCGGAGGATTCTCTTCCGCACATCTTTGAAAAATTTTACAGGGTGACCCATGAAGACGGAATGGAAGAGCAGGAAGGTTCAGGCCTGGGATTGGCTCTGGCCCGCGAGATTATTGATCAGCATGGAGGAACCATCAAGGTCAACAGCAAGCTGGGCGTTGGCTCGGTTTTCTCTTTCACACTGCCAAAAGGAACCATTGAATAGGGAGTTCAAAAGGAATCTCCATTCCGAATAATAAGATGCCGACAAGCGTTCAAAATCCCATTCTCCTCATTGAACCGGATGACGAAACCTATAGAAAGATGGTAGATGCCCTGGAACAGAGCGGATACCGTATTGTCCGGATTGTGTCCGGAGAAGAGGGGTTGATGCAAATTCCTGCCATCAAACCCATTCTGATTGTCTGCGAATTCCATACAATCGACCTGGATGCAAAGACAATTTTTAATCGTTTTATGGAAAACAGATCCACACGCGTTTATCGGCACATCCCGTTTGTCATTTTTTCTGAACATAAAGAAAGAACCACTTATGGACCGGAATTATTTCAGAAGGGGCTTTGGGGATGGTTTACAAAACCTTTCGGTGACCATGAATTGCGTGAAGTGCTCGAGAATCTTTTGATGGTCCATGGCATCATGGAGAGGAATCGTGAACTCAGCCGGGAAGTTAAAAGGAGTGAATTCCGTTATCGGGATTTACTTGAAAACGCCAATGACTTTGTTTTTACACTGGACCAGGATGGGCGTTTTATCTATCTCAACAACCGATTTACTCCTCTTACCGGCTGGTCGAAAGATGAGTGGCTGGGTAAAATGTTTCAATCCTTGATCGATCCGGACGACCGTGACATGGCAGTCAAGCACTATGATATGGCCCATCAGGGGAAAGCCCGTATTTTTGAAGCACGCATTCTTGGACGCACGGAGAAAAATACCATACTTTCATTCAATATCACCCCGTTTGTCGACCGAAGAGGCACGATAATCGGTTCTATCGGCATCGCCAGAGACGTCACAGAATCGAAACAGATGGAGGAGGAAATACTTGAACTGAAAAATTTCAACGAAAGTATTATTCAGAGCATGGAAGCCGGTCTTCTGACAACCGACCTGAATGGGTGCGTGACCTCTCTCAATGCCGGAGGAGAAAAGATATTGGGCTGGAAGGCTCGAGAGATTACGGGGAAACCCCTGAAAAGTTTTTTGGGTGAAGAAAAAGCGGACAACCTTCTTTCTGATCCGAGGCGTGAATCTCTTCCGTTCAGGCGTGAAATGGAATTGACGAGCAATGAAGGGAAACGCATTGCCATCGGTTTCACCTCCACTGCCAGGCTGGATAATCAAAATAAAAAGGCGGGAACCATTATTTCATTTCGGGATATTTCGATGATTAAGCAAATGCAGACTGAAGTGATCCGCATGGATCGCCTGGCTTCTTTGGGTGTGGTTGCTTCAGGAATCGCTCATGAGATCAAGAACCCTCTGGCTGGTATAAAAACCATGGCCCAGGCGTGTAAGGATGAATTCGATCCCTCTGATCCCCGAATCGAATATTTGACCCGCATTGTGCGACAGGTCAACCGGCTCGATGATTTGCTTAAGACATTTTTTGCCTACGCCAGACCCAGGCCGCCGGATCGGAAACCTCACAAGCTCATTGAAATTCTGCGTGAAGTGACCAACCTTGTCGGAAAGAAGATAGACAGCAGCCATGTTGATTATGTGGAGAAAATCAGCAAGACACTGATGATCAACGCCGATTTCCAGCAAATGCAGCAAGTCTTCTTGAATCTGATTTTAAACGCCCTTGATGCCATGCCGCATGGCGGCACCTTATCCATTAAGGCCCAAAAAGATTCGAGCCCGTACCCCGAATATTCGAATTCGAATAAAACGTTAAAAGAGTTCCATTCGGAAAATACATACGCAAAAATTGAAGTAATTGATTCCGGGGTGGGAATCGACCCGAGCCGGATCGAAACCATATTCGATCCATTTGTAACGACCAAGACAAATGGGGTTGGACTGGGTTTATCCATTGTTTACCGAATCATCAAGGAACACGATGGCGACATTTTTGTCCAAAGCCGGCTTGATCAGGGAACCCGTTTTATCATCGTTTTGCCCGTGGGAGATAAGAATGGAAAAAGCAAAGCTGTTAATCATTGAAGATAATGAAGATTTGGTTTTTACACTGAACAATGTACTGAAGAAAGAAGGACACAAGGTTATTTCCGTATCCAGCGCCGAAGCGGGTATCGATATCTTTCAGAAAGAGATTATTGATCTGGTTTTGCTGGACCTGAAACTGCCTAAAATGGATGGTATTCAGGCATTGAACAAAATAAAGGAATTTGATCCTGATGCACTGGTGATCATGATGACGGCACTTACGGATCCTAAACCGGCCATTGAGGCGATGAAAAAGGGGGCATATGACTATTTAATGAAACCGTTTGAACTGGACGAGATGAAGCTGGTCGTTCGAAAAGCCCTGGAAACCCATCAACTGAAACGGGAAGTATTCCGTCTCAAACGGGCTCATCAGGAAAAGAATCCGGTCGATGTTCTATACGGAGAAAGTGCTGAAATCATTCATGTACGTGATTTGGTGAAAGTCGTGGCCGAGACGCCGAAAACATCGGTTCTCATTGAGGGAGAGAGCGGTACCGGAAAGGAGCTGGTTGCCAATGCCATTCACTATTCAAGTCAGAGAGCGGATCAGCCTTTCATCAAGATCAATTGCAGCGCCATTCCGGATCACCTTCTGGAGAGTGAATTGTTCGGCCATGAAAAAGGCGCGTTCACCGATGCAAAGGCGATCAAAAAAGGCCTCTTTGAATTTGCCAACGGCGGAACGATATTCCTCGATGAGATTTCGAGCATGAAACTTGCTCTTCAGCCGAAAATCCTGCGGGTCATTGAATCGCAGACCGTTCGGCGTATAGGCGGTCTGATCGATATTAAAATCGATGTTCGCGTAGTTGCCGCAACGAATACCGAACTGGCAAAATTGGTTAAAAACAAAGAATTCCGGGATGATCTGTATTATCGGTTGAAAGTGCTTGAAATAAAGATACCTCCGCTGCGGGAGCGGAAAGAAGATATATTGCTCCTGACTAAACTCTTTCTGCAGGAGTTTAACAAGGAATTCAACAGGCATATTCAAAAGCTGGATAAAAAGACAGAAGAACTGCTGACTGCATATTCCTGGCCGGGGAATGTACGCGAATTGAAGAATGTGATTGAACGGGCGGTTATACTCTGCAGGGATGATATCTTGATGCCGGAAAATCTGCCTTTGGAAATCAAGACGGGAAGCGATATTCCTCACAGCCGAGTGGGTTCACCCGGAAAGATTTCTCTTCAGGAGATGGAAAAAATTCACATTGCGGAGATTCTCAAAACGGTCGGCGGCAATAAATCCCAGGCGGCTCGTATCCTTGATATTTCCAGGTCCACGTTGCGGGAAAAACTGAAAAGTTACAGGATCGAGTGATCTGAATCCGTCCACTTCACATAAAAAATTCAATGACCATCATTGAGCCGGTATTCATGTCGAATATACCGGCTCTTTTAATTTAAGTAATTACAATAAACTAAACGGCAAAACCAATATCGTCTGGAAGGAGATGTTTTTGGTATGGATTTTGCCTGAAAGGATACGGAAGCCAGACGGGCAAAGGAAAATGATATGACCGAATCGAAAAAGAAAATATTGATTGTGGATGATGAAGAAGATCTGACCTGGAGCATTTCCCGCAAACTGCAAAAAGATAACCGGCGTTTGGATATTATTTGCGCGAACTCGGGAAATCAGGCGCTCAAGATGCTTTCGCAAAACAAGGTGGATCTCATGGTTACCGATTTACGAATGCCCGGTGTCAACGGATGGCAGCTGCTGGACACAATCAAATCAAGTTATCCACAAACACAGGTCATTGTCATGACCGCTTTCGGTTCTCTTGAAATTAAACAGGCTTTGTCTGAATGGGGAAGAACAGGGTATATTGAGAAACCTTTTGAGATCGATGAATTAAAACGAATGATATTTCATTTTCTGGGAGAATATGCCTCGAAGAAAAAACAGCTTTCAATATGATATGAGCAATTAATAATCAAAACAATATATAAGTCGATTCCCGATTTATAAACAATGAAACATACACTATAAAACGGGTGTTAACCGGTAAACCGAAAAATCGTGCGGGAGTTGTCGATGGTCACCAAAGAACAGATCATGCAATCTGTTCAGGCGGCGAAAGAGTCCGTCATACAGCCATATCATACAATTATCAGGGTTCTGGGAACCGGGGGTGCAGGCAACAATACCATTCGGCACCTTTTCGGTTTGAATGCGGAAGGAATTCAAACCATTGCGGTCAACACGGATGCCCAGGATCTGCTGGAATCTAAAGCCGAAAGAAAAATCCTGATCGGAAAGAACATCACCGGAGGATTGGGCGCGGGCGGAGATCCGGAGATTGGAGAACGGGCGGCTGAAGAGAGTCGAGATCTGATTAAAACGGAACTCGACGGAACAGACCTTCTTTTTATGACCTGCGGCATGGGCGGAGGCACCGGCACCGGATCGGCACCGGTTATCTGCGGAATTGCCAAGGAGATGGGCATCCTGACAATCGCCGTAGTGACCTTGCCATTCTCTGAAGAGGGTATAGTCAGGTGGGAAAACGCACAGGTCGGACTGGAAAAACTCCGTAAAAAGGTTCACAGCCTCATTGTGCTCAATAATGACCGGCTTCTTGATCTGTACCCCGATCAGCCGGTAGGTCATGCTTTTCATAAAGGGGATGAATTTCTGGTCAATGCAGTGATGAGTATTTCCGACATGGTCTTGAAAAAAGGCCTGGTCAATCTTGATTTTGCCGATGTCAGTGCAGTTATGAAAGACGGACCTCATGCATTTATCGGTCTGGGAGAAAGCAATTCTGAAAATCGCTTGGAAGAGGCCGTCAACCGGGCCATCAATCATCCCATGATGAAGGTCGATATACGCAGCGCGCAAAGTATACTGGTTCATATCAGCGGCGGCGCCAACCTGACATTGAAAGAAACAAGAAATTTGATTAAATATCTGTCAGACAGCGTGGATCCCAATGCCCGGATCATATGGGGCGTAACGGTCGATAAAAAACTGCGCGAAACATTGCGCGTTATGCTGGTAGTCAGCGGGCTGCCTCAACCGGACATCCCTGAAAAACGAGCCATTCAGGATTCTTATCTCTCCGCGGATGATGAGTCGCATGATGACATGCAGATCAATGAATCCATACTTGAAAACGGGCAGACGATATTTGATATCAAGGAATCGATTCTCTCCTCGGGTTCTGAAACCGCGACTCGAACCGGTTCAAAAAGGCCTTTGACTCAGACCACTTTGCTTTTTTATCAAATCTTTGAAGAGGAAGCCGCCGGTGATTTGAAAAAATTCGACAGGGCCGTTCATGACTTGAGAGAGAATCCGGAGAATCGGCGCGCTCTGCTCGATGCCATTCAGTCCTGTAAATTGCTTCACGCGTCGAGTCAGATGTTCGGATTCGATGAAATCGGTCACCTGCTGAGCTCAATCATCGAATTGCTGGAGAGTTGCCTGAACCGGGAAATGAAAGTTTCAAAGAAAGTCATTGATTCCATAACCCTTGCCATGGAAATGGTTGTCGATCTGATTCAGAATCAAAGCGACGGGAAGGGCGAGACCGGGTACGTGGTCGATCGACTTCTGGAAATCAAAGAAGAAAGCCGGCATTCGATTTAATCATCCATCTACGGGAAAAATAGTCATTTCCGCGGTGAGCTATCTTCAAAATTATCTTGACTTTTTCTTAATTTCGCCTTACCTTGTACACGTTAAAACAGGCGGCCTTCAAACAGAAAGAATATAATAGCTTGATCCGCCGTAGGCGGATTAGAGTATTACGATAAGGACATTACCGAACAATAAACATGGGCGATTAGCTCAGGTGGTCTTCAAAAATCTTTTATACAATAGCTTGATCCGCCGTAGGCGGATTAGAGTATTACGATAAGGACATTACCGAACAATAAACATGGGCGATTAGCTCAGGTGGTTAGAGTGCTTGCTTGACATGCAAGAGGTCACTGGTTCAAGTCCAGTATCGCCCACCCATGATTATTAATCGATAAGTCAGGAATCAATAATGCCAAGAGGAAAAATCGATATTTGAGTCAAATCACGATCACATTTGGAGACGGGAAACAGAGGAGATTTCAACAAGGCACAACGATTGCGGATGCAATCAAAGCATACGATCCCAAATTATCGCATCAAGCCGTGGCAGCCCTCGTTAATGAAGAGAAAAAAGATCTCTCTTTTGCTTTGAAAGAGGATTGCACAGTGGTTCCAATGACCTGCAGCGATCCGGAAGGCCTGCAGGTCTTTTGGCACAGTGCCTCTCATATCATGGCCCAGGCGATAAAGGACCTGTTCCCTCATACCGCACTCGGTATAGGACCGGCTGTAGACGGCGGATTCTATTACGATATCAGCACGCCATCTCCTTTGAGCAGCGATGATTTTCCCAAAATAGAAGAGAAAATGAGGGAAATCGTCAAAGCCGATATGCCGTTTCACCGCCATGTTCTGAGCCGTTCTGAAGCTTTGAAGCTTTTCCGTGAGAGGGAAGAGCCGTTCAAAGTTGAATTGATCGAGGAGATGCCCGAACAGGACGAAGTTTCTGTTTATTCCAATGGAGATTTTATCGATCTGTGCCGCGGACCCCATGTGCCCTCGACTTCCTGGATTCGACATTTCAAACTTCTCAGTCTCGCAGGCGCCTATTGGCATGGAGATGAGCGAAATCCGGTTCTCCAAAGAGTCTATGGAGTGGCGTATGAAAATAAATCGGAGCTCGATGCGCATTTATACCGTCTTGAAGAAGCCGTAAAGCGGGATCACAGGAAACTGGCCAGGGAAATGGATCTGTTCAGCTTTCATGAAGAAGGCCCTGGCTTTCCCTTCTGGCATCATAACGGTCTGGTGATGGTCAATGAGATTCTTCGATACATGCGTGAAGTATTGATACAACGGGACTATCAGGAGATAATAACACCGATCTTTCTGAACGAAGAACTTTGGCATCGCAGCGGACACTGGGACAATTACAAAGAAAACATGTATTTCTCTGAGATCGATGAGAAATCCTTTGCCGTTAAGCCCATGAATTGCCCGGGCGGTGTGTTGATGTATAAAAAAACACCCCATTCATATCGGGATTTTCCTGTTAAACTGTCTGAAATGGGGTTGGTTCACCGGCATGAGAAATCAGGAGTACTGCATGGATTGTTTCGCGTGAGGGCGTTCACACAGGACGACGCGCATATATTCTGTGCTCCGGATCAGCTGGAACAGGAGATTATTGATCTCATCGATCTGGTATTTGAAGTATACCATACATTTGGATTTCGGGAATTCGAGATGGAGCTTTCCACTCGACCGGCCAAATCGATCGGCAGTGACGAGGACTGGAACCGTTCCGAAAAAGCACTGGCCGATGCACTGGATAAAAAGGGAGCTCTATACAAAATAAATAGGGGTGAGGGGGCTTTTTACGGACCCAAAATTGATTTTCATATCAGGGATTCGCTTGGAAGGATGTGGCAATGCGGAACCATTCAGGTCGACTTTTCCATGCCGGAACGATTTGAATTGGAATATGTGGGTTCCGATGGAGAAAAACATCGGCCGGTTATGCTTCATCGAGCCATACTGGGTTCAGTTGAGAGGTTTCTGGGAATTCTCATTGAACATTACGGAGGTGATTTTCCTCTGTGGCTGGCGCCAGTTCAATTGGTGGTCATTCCGATCAGCGAAAAACATCATGAATTCGCACAAAAAATCTATCGTACCCTGCTCAGTCAAAACCTGAGAAGCCGGCTGGACAATCGAAACGAGAAAGTCGGTTATAAAATACGGGAAGCTGAGAAACAAAAAATACCTTTCATGCTTATTGTCGGCGATTATGAGGTGGAACAAAACGTTGTTTCAGTCAGAAAACGACATGAAGGAGATCTGGGGAAAAAATCACTGGACAATTTCTTGCCCGAAATCAAAGAGCAAATTGAAAGGAGGATAACCCATTAAAAAGGATGACGTCCGATTAAATGAGTCTATCAGGGCAAAGGAAATGCGTGTCATCGACCCTGATGGAAATCAGGTTGGAATCCTCAACCGAAGCAAAGCTTTGGAAATGGCTGAAGAATCCGGCCTTGATCTTGTTGAAATCGCTCCAAACGCAACACCTCCGGTCTGCCGGATTATGGATTACGGCAAGTACAAATACCAGCAGAGTAAAAAAGAAAAGGAAAGCCGTAAGAAACAGCACGTCATTCATGTTAAAGAGATTCGGCTTCGTCCGACTATCGATGAGCACGACATCGGTTTCAAGATGAATCAGGCTCGAAAATTCATTGAGTCCGGAAACCATCTTCGTATTCGAATCCTCTTTCGAGGGCGTCAGTTGGCGCATCCGGAACTGGGAGAAGCCGTTTTAACCAGAGTTAAAACAGAGCTGGAAGAGATTGCCAAACTCGAAAGTCCTCCAATTAAAGAAGGTCGAAATATTGTAGCTACATTCGTTCACAAATAAGGAGTTGCTGCTGATGCCGAAAATACGTACAAATCGTGGAGCATCCAAACGTTTCTCAATCACTGGGACCGGGAAGTTCAAGAGAAAAAAAGCGTTCGCCAGTCATATTTTAACAAAGAAATCATCCAAGAGAAAACGCAAGCTTAGAAAAAGCGCACTCGTTCATTCAACAGAAAAAAGAAGAGTGCGGCGTATGCTGGGATGTTGATCACATACTGGAATCAATGAGGTAAGAGATGCCAAGAGCCAAGAATGCGGTAGCCTCAAGGCTTCGCAGAAAAAAAGTACTGAAAAACGCCAGCGGATATTGGGGAGCCAAGAGCCGTCTTTTTCGAACCGCCAATGAGAGTGTTCAGCGTTCACTGCTTTATGCCTACCGGGACAGGCGGGTAAAAAAACGTGAATTTCGTAAACTTTGGATTACCCGTATTAACGCTGCGGTTCGACCGTATGGATTGAATTACTCCCGGTTTATTCATCTGCTGAATAAGAATCAGGTTCAGCTTGACCGCAAGTGCCTTGCCGATCTGGCTGTCGCTGATCCGAATGTTTTTTCAAAAATCGTCGAATCGATCAACCAGGCATCCTGAAAAACATGGATGTCGAAAAACTACATGATCAAATCGAGGTGATGAAAGAGGAGTTTCATTCCGAACTTCAGAATGTGAATTCGGTAGACGATCTGGAAATACTTCGTATTCGATTTGCCGGACGCAAGGGAGTCGTTTCCGAGGCTTTCAAATCTCTCATCGCTTTGGATCCTTCCGAGAGGCGGGATGCGGGCCGCTTTCTTAATCAATTCAAAGCTGATATTCAGAAAGCCCTGAATCTTCGCAAAAAGGATCTTGGAAATAAAATGATCCGAAGCGCGGAGGATATCACGCTCCCTGGCTTCATGCCTTCTGTGGGTCATCTGCATCCATTGACCAAAGTGTCACGCGAAATCAAATCGATTTTCAAAGCCATGGGTTTTACCGAGGTGCAGGGACCGGAAGTAGAGACGGAATATTATAATTTTGAAGCATTGAATATACCGGAAGGACATCCCGCCAGGGAGATGCACGATACTCTGTTCGTGGACGATCAAGTGGTCTTGAGAACGCATACCTCTCCGGTTCAGGTTCGCGTTATGGAGAAACAATCACCTCCCATACGCGTTATATCGCCGGGCCGTTGTTATCGCCGCGATACTCCCGATGCGACACATTCTCCGGTATTTCATCAGGTCGAAGGGCTTTGCGTGGATGAAGGCGTGACGTTCGGTGATTTGAAAGGCGTGTTGCTGAATTTTGCCAGAAACCTGTTCGGATCAAATGTCTCTATCCGTTTCAGACCAAGTTTTTTCCCATTTACCGAACCCAGCGCGGAATATGACTTTTCCTGTGTCATGTGCGAAGGAAAAGGATGCAGAATCTGCAAGAATACGGGCTGGATAGAAATATCCGGTGCAGGAATGGTAAATCCTGCTGTTTTCAATTACGTGAATATTGATGAACACAAATACACCGGCTATGCGTTTGGAATGGGTATTGAAAGAATCGCCATGCTTCTCTACGGTGTTCTCGACATTCGGCTTTTTTATGAAAATGATATTCGATTTATCAATCAGTTTTGAGCATTGTCCATGAAAATCAGTTTAAATTGGCTTGGTGACTTTGTTTCATTTAGTCTGGACCCCAAAACGCTGTCCGATCGTCTTACCATGGCCGGACTGGAGGTGGAAGAGATCCATTCCGGCGGCTTCCCGTTTCAGAAAATCATTGTCGGCCAGGTTGAATCAGTGAAGATCCATCCCAAAGCGGATAAACTCAAAGTCTGTGAGGTTTTCAACGGAAGTGAAACCCTGCGTGTCGTCTGCGGAGCCCCAAACGTGAGCGAAGGACAGCTCGTTCCACTGGCCCTTTCCGGTGCGGTCCTTAAAGGCGGAAAGACTCTTGAAGCGGTGTCGATTCGAGGAGTTCAATCAGACGGAATGATTTGTTCAGAGAACGAACTGGGCATCAGCGATCAGCATGAAGGAATCATGGTTCTCGATCCCGACAGATACCGTATCGGAGAACCGTTTCGATCATCAACGAACAATTGGGACGATACGGTCCTCGAAATCGCCGTCACGCCCAATCGTCCCGATTGGTTGAGCCATTTGGGAATTGCCCGTGAAGTTTCCGCTGTTCTCAATCAGCCGTTTGTTTATTCAGAACCTGAAATTCTGGAAAAGGGTGATGATACCGACAAGATGATTACCGTTCGAATACATGATCAAAAGGCATGTCCCCGGTACGTGGTTCGGATTGTTCAGGATGTTTGTGTGAGTTCTTCTCCTGAATGGTTGAGAAACAGACTGGAATCGGTTGGCGTACGGTCGATCAACAACGTGGTGGACATTACCAACTATGTGCTGATGGAAACAGGACATCCGCTGCACGCTTTCGATTACGATTTGCTACAGGGAAAAGGTATCGAAGTCCGTACCGCCAAACGCGGAGAAACATTTGTCACTCTGGACGGCAAGAGCCGGATCCTGGATTCGGAAGATCTGTTGATTTGTGATCGGGAAAAGCCGATCGCTCTGGCTGGAATTATGGGAGGGTTGAACAGTGAAATTCACAGCGAGACCCGAAACATTCTCATTGAAAGCGCGTATTTTGATCCACTGACTATCCGACGAACCGCCAAACGGCTTGGACTCTCAACTGAAGCGTCACAGCGTTTTGGAAGAGGCACCGATCCTGAAAACGCGGTCAGAGCGGCAAACCGTGCCTCAGAACTTCTTTCGGAATTGGCAGACGGACGGACTTCCAAAGGAATTGTCGATATTTATCCAGATCCAATCAAACCCTGGACGGTCAAACTGCCTAAAAAGCGTGTATCCGATATTCTCGGAATAGACATCCCTTCTCAAACAATGAAAAACCTGCTGACCAGACTGGGTTTGAAAGTGGATGGAGACGACCCGATGATCGTCCATGTACCGACGTTCCGGCAGGATCTGCAACAGGATGTGGATATTATCGAAGAGATCGTCCGTCTCTATGGATATGAGAATATTCAGCCGAACCGAACCACACGGGTGACTTTTCAGGAAACTGAATCGTTTGAGCAGATTTTCCAGGAGACAATCCGGGATTATCTGGCATCCATGGGTTTGACGGAAGTTCTGACCAGCAGCATGGTATCCGAGAAGCAGGCCGCGGCTTTCTGCCGGGAGACTCCTGTAACGCTTCGAAATCCCTTGAGTCCTGAAACGGCATGTCTGAGAACCAGCCTGATACCCGGTATTCTGGATGCGGTAAAGTACAACCTGAATCGAAAAGTACGAAAATGCTGGTTTTTTGAAATTGGAAACATCTTTTTACCGTCAACTGACCTTCTCCCATTTGAATTTCCGATGGCGGTATGCGTAATAGGGGGGTGGCTTCACGACTTTTTACATTGGGAGGGGCGGGATGAGGCGACCTCATTTTTTCACGCAAAGGGAATCGTGGAGCGTTTGCTGTCCTGTTTGCACGTGGATGCCGATCTGATCGTTTCCGAAAAACATCCGGCCCTGGATCCTTCCATGACCCTGTCGATTGTCAGGAAAGAACAAGTTCTGGGGCATGTGGGTACCCTCAGTCCGGACATTTTGGCCGAATGGGATTTTCAAAATCCCTTGTTTGTTTTGGAGTTCAATGTGAACCGACTTTTTGATCAGGTACAACACCGGACTCAATATAAATCCATTCCTCGATTTCCTTCGGTTCATCGCGATTTGGCCCTGGTTTTCGATGAGAATACACCGGTTGGGCGCATTCAGAGTGCTGTCAAAGATCATTGCGGTGATATTCTTAAGGATATCGAACCCTTTGATGTTTACCGGGGTGAACAGATTCCTCCCGGCAAGAAGAGTGTGGCTTTTTCTCTGACATTCTATTCGCCCGACAGAACGTTGAAAGAAGAGGAAGTCGATTCGGTATTCAGAGAAATAATCCAAAATCTGGAACGGGATTTTTCAGCCACTCTGCGATCCTGATTCAGGACAATACAGGGGTAAATCATGGAAAATGTGCTGGAAATATTGGAACAGAAAGTCGGACTCCTGCTGAAGCAGCTTCAGGAACTGAAAAAAGATAACCAGGAACTCAAATCAAGGTGTCAACAGTTAGAAAGAATGGTTCAGGAAAGGGATTTGATCATTCAGCAGTTGAGACAGGATTCCGAGGGATCCCTTGGAATGAAGAATGAAATTGAGACATACAGGGAAAAACACGATCGCATTCGAATCAAAGTCGAATCGCTGTTACAAAAACTGAAAGAATTCGAAGATATTCAGTAAGTCGGGTCAAGAGTCGGAGTCTGAGTAAAGGGACTCGTTTATCGCCAATAATCCTGCAGGACGTATCCGATGGGTTCGGAGAAAAATGTCCTCAAAGTTCGAATATACGGAGCAGAGTACTCTGTTGCCAGCGAGGAGGATATCAGCCGTATCAAGAAGGTGGCGGAGTATGTGGACCAGAAAATGCACCGTGTCGATCAGACCGTACGCGTTGATTCTTCACTTAAAGTGGCCATACTGGCCTGTGTGAATATCACTTATGAGCTTTTCAAAGAACGTGAAGAGAATGATCGGCTTAGAAAAATGCTTGAAGAGAGAGTCCAAAAGCTGAATTCCCGTATTGACGAACAGTTATAATCCGGTCAGCAGTCGGTTTTATTGCTGAACCAATTCCCCCGCAGGAGAAGGCCGTCCCTTTATTCAAATAAAGGACAGAAGCCCCTGGATTGTTTACATGATCCAGTCTTTCGGCGGGGTTTCGTATATTCGGAGGAAATATGGAGACCATTATCATTATCGTGGTTGCGATTACCGGTGTCCTCATGTTCTTGCTCGGATGGGTGCTCAACAATCGAGTCGGTCAGGGCAAGGTCGCAAGTGCAGAAAAACTGGCGGAAAAAATCGTTTCAGAAGCTGAAAAGGAATCAGCGGCATTAAAGAATCAGAAAACTCTGGAAGCAAGGGATGAATGGTATAAATTAAAACAAAATTTTGAAAAAGAAACAAAAATTGTAATTCAGGAAATCGAAAAAAAGCAGGTCCGGATTCAGCAGAAAGAGACCGAACTGAATCGTAAAATCGAACAGTTCGCGCAAAAAGAAAAAGAGATCAACCGTGTCGAACAAAGCGTGAAAGATCGTATGGAAGCTTTGAATCGAAAGCAGGAAGAACTTCAGAAGATCATTGAAACCCAAAATGCCAGATTAGAGAAAATTTCGGGTATGTCGAATATCGAAGCGCTGAAGGAATTGAAAGAGAACCTTCTCTCCAAGGCCAAACAGGAAACGGCTCAGATGGTCAAGGATATGAAGGATCAGGCACGGCTGACCGCCAACCGTGAAGCCAAGGAGATCATCATCTCTTCCATTCAGCGAACCGCGGCCGATCATTCTGCAGAAACAACGGTTTCCGTGGTTCACCTTCCCAGTGACGAGATGAAAGGAAGAATCATCGGCCGGGAAGGACGAAACATACGGTCATTTGAAAATGCAACAGGAATCGATGTGATTGTGGATGACACACCTGAAGCCGTTATCCTGTCAGGATTCGATCCATACCGAAGAGAGATCGCCAAGAGGGCACTGGAAACGCTCATTACAGATGGGAGAATTCATCCCGGTCGAATCGAGGATATCGTCGAGAAAGCCAAAAAGGAGATGGAAGAAACGATTATTCAGCTGGGTGAACAGGCCATGCTCGATACCGCGGTACACGGCCTGCATCCCGAACTGGTCAAACTGCTCGGTAAGCTGAATTATCGTACCAGTTATGGTCAGAATGTGCTTCGGCATGCCATCGAAGTCTCGCATCTTGCGGGTCTGATGGCCAGTGAGCTGGGACTGGATCCGATTGTCGCCAAAAGAACCGGACTGCTCCATGACATCGGAAAGGCCGTAGACCGAAACGTCGAAGGAACACATTTCGCCATCGGTGCCGAACTGGCGAAAAAATACGGGGAAGGACCCATCGTACAGAACGCCATCGCTTCTCATCACGATGAGGTGGAGATGACATCTCCGATATCCGCGCTGGTTCAGGCGGCAGACGCGATATCCGGATCCCGACCCGGAGCCAGACGTGAAACGCTCGAGGGATATATCAAACGTCTGGAGAAACTGGAAGGCATCGCGGAATCCTTTCAGGGAGTTCATAAGACTTTTGCCATTCAGGCGGGCAGAGAAATTCGTGTCATGGTTCAACCGGATAAGTTAAACGACGCTTTATCCGATCAGCTCGCAGTGGATATCGCAGAAAAGATTCAGAGCGAAATGGAGTATCCGGGACAGATCAAAGTCACGGTCATTCGGGAGTATCGGTCTGTCAACTACGCTAAATAAGGATCACAATCGTGGCTGAAAATATAATCCGGGTTTTATTCATTGCGGATATTGTTGGAAATCCGGGTCTGAACGCTCTGGAAGAAGCTCTTCCTGTACTTCGTGAAACCCACAAACCCGATTTGATTGTGGCCAATGGAGAGAATTCCGCTCATGGAAAGGGTCTGACCCCGCACATCGCGGAAGGACTTTTTCAAAGCGGAATTCAGGTGATCACCACGGGGAACCATATCTGGAGCCGAAAAAACATTTTTGAAAGTCTTGAACACGATCCCCGTATTTTAAGGCCTCTGAATTATCCGGCGGACACACCCGGTCACGGATCCACTGTTTTGACGGTGAAAGGAAAACGGATTGGAGTGGTCAATCTTCAGGGACGGGCTTTTATGTACTCTATTGATTGTCCGTTTCGCTGCATGGACGAGGAAATAAAGCGTCTTCGCGGTCAGCAGGCATCCATTGTTATTGTTGATTTTCACGCAGAGGCCACCGCGGAAAAGATTGCTTTAGCCTGGTATTTGGATGGGCGCGTCAGCTCTGTGATCGGCACACATACCCATGTGCAAACAGCGGATGAACGCATCCTTCCGGGCGGAACTTCAACCATCACGGATGCGGGAATGACGGGGCCGGTTGACTCGGTTATCGGCATGGACAAGGATACAGCCGTAAAAAGATTCCGTACTCAGCTTCCGGTCATGTACCGGATCGCATCCGGCGACAGCATTGTCTGTGGAGTCGGTTTAACGATCGACTCCGAAACCGGTCAATCCCTTTCCATTGTCCGTTTTCAATATCATTCGAATACATCCAAACCATAAGGGAATTGCTTATGGCAAAGCTGATTCAAGGAAAACCCATCGCGCAGACGATTCGTCAGGAAGTGGCATCGGAGACGGCAAACCTGAAAAAGAATGGCATTCAACCGCATTTGACCGTGGTTCTGGTTGGAGAAAATCCGGCCTCGCAGGTTTACGTCCGCATGAAATCCAAAGCTTGCAATGAGGCCGGAATAGAGTCCGAAACCCTGATTCTGGATTCCGGTATCACAGAAGAGAAACTGTTGAATATCATTCATGAATTGAATCAGAATCCGAAAGTCCACGGCATACTGGTACAGCTTCCCCTGCCTGATGCGATTCATGAAGACAGGATTCTCGAAGCCATTCTTCCGTCAAAAGATGTCGACGGATTTCATCCTGTCAACGTAGGAAAGCTGATGACCGGCATGACGGACGGGTTTGTTCCGGCGACCCCATCCGGTATTTTGGAACTGCTGATGCGATCCGGCTATCCTCCACAAGGCAAGCACGTCGTGGTTGTGGGCCGAAGCAATATTGTCGGGAAACCCGCTGGTATGCTGCTCCTGCGAAAAGGCCGTGAAGGTGACGCGACCGTGACGTTTTGCCATTCAAGGACTCCTGACCTGGCTTCGGTGACAAAACGTGCGGATATCCTTATCGCAGCCATCGGCCGACCGCGGATGATCACTCAGGACATGGTCAAGCCCGGAGTGGTTGTAATCGACGTGGGCGTGAACCGTGTTGAAGATCCCTCAACGGAAAAGGGTTACCGGCTGGAAGGAGATGTGGATTTTGACACGGTTTCCCAAATCGCAGAGGCGATAACACCCGTACCCGGAGGAGTGGGGCCGATGACCATCGCCTGTCTATTGCAGAATACGATCAAGGCATGCAAGCAATTGAACAGAAAGGAGTCATGAGTTGCGACTTTCCCATGCCTATGTACCGACCCGGAAGGAAGTGCCCGCCGATGCGGTTATGCCCAGCCATCAATGGATGTTGAGAGCCGGCATGATTCGCCCTCTGGTTTCCGGTGTCTATTCCTATCTGCCCATTGGCTGGAAAGTGATGCGCAAGGTCATGCGAATCATCCGGGAGGAGATGGATTCAATCGGCGGTCAGGAGCTTCAGCTTCCTGTTTTAAATCCTGTTGAAATATGGGATGAATCAGGGAGAAACACCGATTTTGGTGACGAAATGTTCCGGCTTCAGGATCGAAAAGGCCGTACTCTTATTCTGGCCCCCACCCATGAAGAGGTCATCTGTGATCTGGCCCGGAAATATATCCAGTCATACAAGGATCTGCCTCAGATCTGGTACCAGATACAGACGAAATTCAGAGATGAACCTCGTCCCCGATCCGGTGTCATGCGTACGCGCCAGTTTATCATGAAAGATTCCTATACGCTGGATGTGGACGATGACGGCCTGAATGCCGGTTACCAGGCCCATGCAGGTGCGTATCGGAAAATATTTACCCGGTGCGGTTTGACGTTTCACGTTGTCGGAGCCTCATCAGGCTTGATGGGAGGGGGAAGGTCCCAGGAGTTCATGGTCGAGTCTCCATACGGTGAAGACGCTCTTGTGCTCTGTGATCACTGCGGAAAAGCGGACAATCTCGAGGTGGCTTCATCCGTTCCGCCGGCCGCTCCGGAATCATCGGGTGAACTCGTAAAAATCAAGACACCGGGGCAAAAGACCATACAGGAAGTATCCGGTTTTCTGAAAAAAAGTCCGCGGGAAATGATGAAATCCCTTGTTTACGCGTCTGACGAACCGGTTATGATTCTGATACGCGGTGACCATGAAATCAATGAATCCAAACTGATAAAGCTGTTCGGACCCTCGGTTCGCCCGGCCCATCCGGATGAGATCATTGAAATCTGCGGCACGGAAGCCGGATATGTAGGACCGATCGGTCTTAAACGTTCCATCACGATTGTGGCTGACCGCGCTCTTGAGAATCAGCAGAATCTCACGACAGGGGCCAATGAAAAAGACCGGCATCTTTCTGGCATCGATCTGATGCGCGACTGTCCGGAAATTCGGTATGTCGATGTTCGAAACGTGATTTCAGGCGACGGCTGTTCCGAATGCGGATCACCTGTACGCGTGTTCAATGCAGTCGAATTGGGTCACATTTTTAAACTGGGCACCAAATATTCTGAAGCCATGAAAGCCATGTATTCGGACCCGGATGGCAATGAAAAGCCCATATTTATGGGAAGTTACGGAATCGGTGTGGAACGGATCGTAGCAGCCTGCATCGAACAGAATTTTCGACCCGAGCGGGGTATGCTCTGGAACAGGGGCCTGGCGCCTTATTTGGTTCATCTGATACCGGTCAATATGGACAAGGAGGAGATCACCCGTCTGGCTGATGCGCTTTACACCGATCTGGTTTCCGGAAACATCGACACACTTCTCGATGATCGAAAGGGATCCGCGGGATTTAAATTTAAAGACGCGGACTTGCTAGGCATGCCGATTCATGTGATTCTGGGCGGAAAATGGATCAAGGAAAAGCAAATCGAAATCAAGAACCGGCATACCGGAGAGGTCGTGTTGGTGAACCGCGATCAATTTATGGATACAATTGAAAAGATTATCGATTCATTATCATAAAATGAAGCCTGAGGGGGCGTCATGAAAGGGCAAACATCCAAGATCGTTACGGTATCGCTGCTGTTAAACGATATCAATCAAAATCGACAATTTTTCAGAATACCTGACAATATCAAGGGTACCGAAGAGCTGAAAAACTACATCCTGCAGCGATACAAACCCCTGAAAGGCATTCTGGAAGGTTTTGTGGACAACAAAAGGCTGATTGTTCAGTGGTATCCGGAAGATGTGGACGATGAAGCGGAGAAATACCACCTTAAAGCCCTTCAGCTTTCGAAAAAGAAAGAATATCTCCATGCCATCCAATGCTGGGAAAAATCGATTCAGCTTAATTCCGGTGATGTGGAGTATTTATATAAACTGGGACTGGTCTATTTCGAGATGAAAAAATTCAGAGAAGCTCTCGGATACCTGAAAAATGCCATCGAAATCTGTCCTATTCATTATCGCTCGAATCTTCTCATGGGAATTTCGCTAACCAAACTGAGAAAATTCGGCGAGGCGGAAAAATACATTATCGAAAGCAATATACTGAACCGTTCCAATATATTGACCTATCTGAATCTGGGAGCCATTTACAGCATTCAAAAGCGATTCAATGAAGCGATTGATATGTTCAACACAACGATCAAGATATCCCCAAATGAAGCCCGCGCCTATCTGGGTCTGGCCAAGATCTATATCATGTTGAACGATATTGACGCGGCAAACAGTTATCTTTCCAAGGTCATTGAAATGGCACCAGGGACAACCATGGCTGAATATGCTCGAAGATCGATTCGTTTTACCGATGATGAAGACAAGACATCGACACCGTCTGTGGAAAGCAGACAGCAGAAGTTCACAAAAGGTCTGGTCGGTTATTTATCCGGACAATACGAATCGGCAGCATCGGAATACAAGGGATACCTCAACACACATCCCAACGATGATTACGCATGGTATCTGTATGGAGAAACGAGATTGAGGACTGGAGATTTAAACGAAGCATCGGACTGCTTCAAGCGGGCGGTACGAATCAGGCCGAACCGGTCACTATATCACAAATCAATGGGCGTGACATTTTACCTTAGCGGAAAAACCCACGAGGGGATGCAGGCATTAAAAAAGACTCTGGAGCTGGGCAAAAAAGACCCTCTTACCCTGACCCTGATGGGTGTTTTTCAACTGAGGATGAAACATGTTGATGAATCCATCGAATTATTGGAATCTGCGTTGAGATTGAATCCGAACAATCCACTTGCCATGTACCATCTGGCACTCGCGCATTTAAGAAAAGAGGATAGAAAAAAGGCTGTTCAGATCGTGGATGATATTCTGGCATTCGATTTTTATCTGCCGATCAAACATCATGCAAAAAATCTTAAGTCCAAAATATCGGCCAGCGAAGGGATGGCATGATCGGCTGCAGAATTACAGGTTTTTCTCAGAATCCTGCTCAACAAACTTTAAAAGATATTCTTGAATCCGCACTCAACTCGGTTCATCCGCGTCAAAAGATGAAGCAAATCGTTTTCGTGAACAGAAAACGTCTCGTGGTCAGTCCTCCCGGCGGCATGCAAAAAGCATTTCCAATTCGCTCTCAAGGTCGAATCTGGGTTTTCGGAGCGGGAAAAGCGGCCGCGAGAATGGCGGAGGGTGTTGAGGATTCTTTGGGATCCGCAATAAGCGGTGGATGTGTATTGGTTTCAAAAAAAGCACGAATCTCTATAGAACAATATGTTACTGACCATCCCATACCCGGAAGACGGACGTTTCGCGGAACTCAACGCATGATAAAAATGATAGATCGCGTCGGACCTAAAGATATTCTCATTTTCCTTATTTCAGGTGGAGCCTCCGCCATGCTTGAAATGCCCGCAGTATGGATCAATAAGCATGAATTTATTAAAATGAATAAAATATTGCTTAAAAGCGGTGCTAACATACATGATATTAATAGGATAAGGCCTCTTTTCTCTCAAGTAAAAGGGGGGAGGCTCGCATGCAGAGCGTTTCCAGCACAGGTTATTGGCTTGCTTGTTTCTGACGTAACCGGCGATAAACCTGAAAAAATCGGTTCGGGCCCTACAATACCTATCAGCGTTGACTGGAAAGAAACGAAAAAAGCTTTCGAACGTACCGGACTGATGGAAAAATGCCCGGACTTATGGAATAGGCTTCTCAATCAAAAAAAGTACATTGAAATATCAAGAAATATCCAAACAGGCGAACAAAAATTATCTAATTATATAATTATTAATAACATGGATGCGATTTCAGCTGCAAGGAAAAAAGCCGCATCAAATGGCTTTTATCCTGTTCTTCTAAACCGTTTTTTATCGTATGATATAGAGAAAACAGTTGAAACATGGATTTCGACCATCCATAAATGGATTAATCAATCAAAACATAAAAAAATATGTGTAATTGCAGGAGGAGAACCGACAGTTAGATTGGATCAAAATGCAGGTTTGGGAGGAAGAAACCAGGAATTGGTTCTTCGTTTGTACCAATTGCTTCGATTTAAAGAGATCAAACTCTGTTTTGCCAGCATCGGCACAGACGGTATTGACGGGAATACCAACGCTGCAGGTGCCTGTTTCTGCCTCGGAAAAACGAAGGACGAATCCAAGTTGGAAAAAGAGATCGTCAAGCATATCAAGGAACACGATTCTTACCGATTTTTTAAAAAATACGGGGGACACATCTTCACAGGCCCAACAGGAACCAACGTCATGGACCTGCAGATATGCCTTATAGATCTTACGAATTAACTGCGCATAATATATATTATGTTAACTTGCGTAAAGATACTCACAATTTTAGAACAGCTATACTCTTCGCGGTAATCCAGGATAACTTATTTATTTTTTTATCGGTAAATGGCCTCTCTTGTTTCCTGTGCGGTTGACAGCATATAGACCGCGAAGGACGCCAGCCAGTGATCTCCTTCATAATGACCGCTTCCGACATTTGAGAGCGCGTCTTTTGCGTGTTCAATGGCTGCATGCACTATAATCGATTGTTCGTGTACGTCTTTCTTCATGGAAGAAGCGATCCCGAGAAAACACCATGCCCGGCTTAAATTGAGTCCATCTAAATGGACAATTTTGGGATCTGTACGGTCCGAAACCGTTGCAGGATTAATAAGATGGGTCATTTTACCGATATCAGGCAAAAAACGATTGAACCATTGTGAAAAAGAATCCGGTTCGAGAATTTTTCGCATCAGATCCGCTTCCAGAAGCGCTGCAGAGAAAAAGTCTTCTCCTCCGGGTTCCCATTGGGCCGGATACTCTTCATCGTGAAAGAAATATCGCAAAGCAGCATCAATCAACACATCCTCCAGTTGCTGATCACCGGCAGATCGAGCATAATCGAACGCAAAAGAGATGCCGAAAGCCGTATTGGGATGCACTCCTGTTCGAATGGCATAGGTCTGCCTGGGTAAGAATTCGATGTATCGTTCCACGATTGCTCGAGTAAGCGGTCTCAGGTTTTCCGTCCACTGGATTCCATCAGGATCATTCCACTCCATCAATTCCTGGGAAAGCTTCAGAAGCCAGGCCCATCCGTAGGTTCTCTCGAAAGATTTACGGTTCGGTTGATCGAGGTATTTAACCTCATTACGTATATTACGTGAACTAATATTTTCATTGAGCAGTCTGCGGATTTCCTTTGCTTCTGGAATATTTGGAAATGTCCTGAGAATTCGCACCATCATCCAGTGGGCATGCACGGAAGAATGCCAGTCAAAACATCCATAAAAAGCCGGATGAAGAAACCGTGGACGCTGAACTTCCCCTAAATGATTCATTACATGTGAAAGTTTATTGGGAAACTCTTTCTGAACACAGTTCATGGCCAGTCTGACCAGGCCTGATGAGATGTCCATGTCCCAATGAAAGACCTCATCATACTTTTGAATAGACGGTTTTTGAACGGGTTTGTTGCAGAACCAGGATAACATAATCAGACATAAAATGATCATTTTTTTCTTCATTGTCTCCTCCTTTTTACACGAATCCAGTAAAGGGCTGCGAATCCTGCAGTGCATGTCAGAACGCAGGCTCCAATCCAGATTATGGCCGTGGAAAGGGTGATCCACGCTGAAAATGCTTTAAGCAGGCTGTTTAAACCCAGCACAAGAGTGGCGAAAACCGCTGGAAACATAAAACTGTTGGAAAGCAGGTTATTGGTCCTATCCCCCATCAATTCCGGATCATTGACACAGATCAGAAGAAAAAAAGCGACCAATGGAAGTAATATTCCGTTCATGGCCTGAGCGAAGATAATGGCCGGTATCGGCTGTATACGGAGCATGCCGAAAATCAAACCGATAAAGACAACTGAGATCCATGTGATCCTGTAACTTGCGGAATGATGTGAAACAGATCCGGATATCGTTTGTTGTACCGCTATGCCTGCTGCCATGGGTGCGGTTACGGCTGATGAAAACCCGGCGGAAAACAGGCCGACAGCGAAAAGTCCCCGAGCCCATGGACCGATTTTATCAGAGAGTGTTTGAGAAAGATTTTCAAAAGAGAATGCACCGGGTATGGCGCTTCCTGTGATCAAAATGGCCATGGAGATGACTCCGCCCAGAAGTACGGCTCCGGTCAGACCGAAACGGAGATCACGCAGTGTTTGACCGGCTGCTATGCCGGATCCCAGAAACAGATTATAGGGTACCACGGTAGTTCCTATAAGAGCCATAATCACCAGTCCCGATCCGGCAGGCATTGAAGGAATTATCGTTCCTCTTGCCAGAAGTGACAGTGACGGTTGAATCTGTACTGCGGTAAACAGGAAACAGATTCCCATCACAGCAACAACGAGTCCAAGGATTCGGGCGACTGTTTTTATCGTTCCGGAAGCCAGCAGCACGACCGCCGAGCCGACAATGATCAGTGTGAAAACGCGTGAATCCATTCCAGGAAAAACAAGGGACAGCCCCGAAGTGCTGCCCAGAATATTGCCTGCTTCGAAAGCGGCGCATCCGGAAATAACGGCTGCCAGAACAAAAAACTGTACGGGTTTTCTCAATAAATCGCCCGCGGTTTTGCCGATGGAAGCCATCAGAGGGGATCCCGAAACAATGGTCAGTCTGGCGCTTGCTTCCTGTAGAATCAGGCAGGCTGCGGTTGAAAACACAAGGGTCCACATCAGAGTAAAACCGTACAGTGTTCCCGCTGAGGCAGCGGTCGTCACAGTGCCCGGACCGATGAATGCCGCAGCAATGACCGACCAAAAGAGCAGAGAGAGTATCCGTCTCATGCTTTATCTCCTTGTTGCGGCGTACCGTAACCTCCTCCGCCCGGTGTTTCCAGAATAAACCGGGATCCGGATTCAATATCACGGCTTTCTCTTGATTGGAGTTCAATTGACCGTCCTTCGGGAGTGATCATTATCTGTCTGGCCCGCTGTCCACTTCTTCCTCCTTCCAGTCCATAAGGCCGTTCTATACGATGCTCACCCAAAAGTGACAGGGAGACCGGTTCAAGAAAGAGATATTCCCGAATGAGTCCGTCTCCCCCGTTAAAGCGGCCCTTCCCTCCGGAACCTTTGCGTATGGCGAAACGAATGATTCTGACCGGAAAGCGATGTTCAATGATTTCAGGATCGGTGATCCGAGTATTGGTCATGTGCGTATGCACCCCGTCGGCACCGCTGAAATCCGGACCCGCACCACTGCCTCCTCCGACCGTCTCATAGTAACTGAATCGTTCGTTTCCGAATATGACATTGTTCATGGTTCCCTGGCTGCAGGCACTCATTTGCAGGGCTTTCATCAGAGTGTCCACCAGTCTCTGACTCGTCTCCACATTGCCGCCGGCAACAGCGGGAGCCTTTGAAGGATCGTCCGGAAAATGAGGATTTAAAAGGCCCGTGGGAAGATTAATCTGTACGGGCCGCATGAATCCTTCATTCAGAGGCATGGGCTCATCCACCAGAAGCCGAAGTACATAGATCACCACGCTGTTGATAATGGCCGGTGTAGCATTCAGATTAAAAGGGTGGAGTCCGGCGGTTTCCCTGAAATCCACCTTCAGGGTGTCGTCCTGTATGCTCAGCGCGACCTTCAGCTGAGTGCCGTCATCAAGCGACTCCTGCGCTTCTCTTTTTCCATCCGGGATTGATTTCAATATGTGACGGATTCTTGATTCTGCCCGTTCTTTGAACTTTTCCATGGCCTCCCAAATCGAATCTGCGCCGTGTTTTTCGGCCAGGTCAAGAAGCGCACGGCTTCCGTTTATATTGGCCGCCACCGCCGCACGTACATCGGCGAGATTCTCATCCACTCGTCTCGATGGAAACGGTGCCTCCGTTAAAATTCTTTGTAACCGGTTCCATTGGTCTTTGCCACGATGATAGAGATGCATGGGTTCGATCAGTACTCCCTCTTCAATCAAAGAACGGGCTTCAGAGGGCATGGATCCGGGGCGAAGTCCGCCTATTTCCGCGTGATGCGCCCGGTTGGCCGTAAAGGCGAGTAAACGGCCATCCTTTAAAAATACCGGAGTGATCACAGAAATATCAGGTAGGTGAGACCCGCCGTAACGGGGGTGATTGGTAATCCAGACATCGCCGGGTTCCATGGATAGTTTTTTCATCACGGACCGGACACAGAGTCCGAGAGAACCCAGATGAACGGGTATGTGAGGGGCATTGACCACCAGTTCACCCTTCGGATCCAGAAGCGCGCAGGAGAAATCGAGGCGTTCCTTGACATTGGTGGATAATGACATGCGCCGAAGCATCTCCCCCATCTCGCCTGCAATCGCCTGAAATCGATTGACAAAGAGCTCCAGCTGAACGATTTCAGCACGAGCATGTGGATCGATGTCAGTATGAAGTTTCTTTTCCATACAGAGAGCCGAATGATCCGATACCGTGACCTCCCAGCCCGGTTCCACAACAGTCATGCTGTGTCTTTCGGCGATCAAAGCCGGACCAGAAATCTTTTGTCCTGAATGCAGCGAGGCACGATCATACAGGGGGACAGATTGTTTTTTCCCCTGGAAACACGCTATTTGTTCACCTTTATGCGCCGGAGAGGAAAATCCGGATTTGTTTTTCGGTGCCATGGGTACGTTTCTGCGTGTCGATGCTGCGACACGGATCGATTCAAGCTCAATGTCACGTCCATCGGGCCGGTAGCCGAATACCGATTCATATTTACCGATGAATCGGCCGGCCGGATCGTCCGTTTTGTGATATTCCACCTGAAGCGTCGAATCCTGTCCTTCCAGTCGCAAACGCAGGATTCGGCGACGGATCTCGATGCAGTCAGATCGGAATCCCTCTTCCGCCATCTCCTTCAGAGCTTCGGCTTCCAGCTCGTCGATCCAGGAAGAAAGATTTTTCAGGCAATATCCAAGAGGCTTTAGAATTTGTTTTTGGACGAATCGTTCCACGGCTGCGTGCCCCAGACCCAGCGCGCTGAGCAGGCTGGAATCGGCCGGTATGATGATCCGACACATATTCAGGCGCTCGGCCACACCGCAGGCCTGCTGCCCACCGGCTCCTCCGAACGCAACCAGTGTGTAGTCAGCCGGATTATACCCCTTTCGAACCGATATTTTTCGAATGGCGTCGGCCATCCGTTCCGCCGCAATATCGAGAAACCCCTGCAAAAGCTCGATTTCGTCCGGAACCGTTTGGTGATTTTTCCGGATTTTATCCCGTATCCGGTCGAGAGCCTGCCAGGCATCTTTTTCAACGATAGGAATTTCGAATCGATCGGGTGACAGCCGGCCTAAAAGAAGATTGACATCGGTCAGAGTGAGCGGTCCTCCTGCTCCGTAACAGGCGGGTCCGGGATCCGCTCCGCTGCTCTCAGGGCCCACTTTCAGTTCCGAAGATTCAAATGTGCAGATGGAGCCTCCACCCGCGGCTACACTTTCAATCGCCAGAGCCGGTGCAACCAGATGAGCGCCACCAACCTGATGCTCGAATACATAATCGTAGTCTCCATCGTATCTGGACACATCGGTACTGGTGCCCCCCATATCAAAAGCGATGATGCGCTTTCGGTCTTCAAGCAGTCCGGCATGAACCGCACCCACTACACCCCCGGCCGGACCGCTGAGCAGGCTGTCTTTCGGGTAAAAAGCGGAATCCCGGACCAGCCCTCCAGCGCTTGTCATGACAAAGAGTTTTCCGTTTTTCAAAGGAGCGCTGACGCAATCAAGATAGTCCGCCAATATCGGCATCAGAGCGCCGTTGACCACGGCAGTTTCCGTTCTGGGCAGAAACTTGATAAACGGGTTCTCACTCGAACACACGACATGGTGAAAGCCCCAATCCCGCAGTCGAGCGGACAACTCCCTCTCATGTTCGGGAAACAGATAGCTGTTGAGAAAGGAAACCACTGCCGTTTCCACGCCCTCTTTCAACAATTCAATGGCTCTGGTTTTCAGAATATCGGCGTGCAGGGGCTCTATAACGCGTCCCCGGGCGTCCACGCGTTCCTTGACACCGATGACGCGTGATGTCAACGGCACGGACTTTTTTATATGCAGGGCGAAAAGGTCGGGCCTCTGCTGGTTGCCTATTGAAAGAAGGTCTTCGAAACCTCGAGTTATGAAAAGAACGGTTTTCCCCCCCTTTCCCTCCAGGAGTGCGTTGGTTCCCCGGGTTGTGGCCAAACGAAGATTGACAGGAGGAAGATCACGTCCAGGAGGAGTCTGAGTCACGATCCGGCAGGCCAGAACAGGAGCTTCTTCCGAAGAACGGATTTCAAACAAAAGCGGAAAAGTCAGATCCGCAGGCAGTCTCCTTTGAACGCGCAGGGTACCGGATGAGGCGTCATACGATTCGATGGAATGATCGTAAACCGAAGTCTGAAATATATGGATCGAGTAACCATGAAGAAAGACCGAAGGCCAGTGCCAGGGCGTATCCATGACGAGTGAGTATTCATCGATCTGCTGAATAAAACGTCCCCGCAGAGCGCTGCTGCTCAGCACTTTCGCCCGGTGCCACTGACCTCGGGGATCCACGGCGATACAATCCGTGAATGTTCCTCCTGTATCGATCCATATATGCCATGCTTTCTTTGAGTGTGGAATCATGAACGGCTCGTTTCATCGAGGCATGGATTTTGCTTGTTTGAATAACGAAGGACGAATACCGATTTATCGATCTTCTAAAAACGCTTAATATACAAGGGGTTGTAAGGCATGATTCCGATCCGTGAAAAAGTTGCCGGAGAAAAATCTTCCGGGATAAACATGCCGTTTCACTACAGCGGAGGACCGGCCGTTGCAGTACCCCCGGCAGGACTCGAACCTGCGGCCCACTGCTTAGAAGGCAGTTGCTCTTTCCAGCTGAGCTACGGGGGCTTGAGAACCGGCACTTAAAATACAATTTTCCAGTGTGAAAGTCAATGAAATTATTTCCCGCACATAAAGCTTATTTTTACCGGATATGCAGATCGGTCTTGTGCCTGCTTTTCGTGTCCGGTACACTGTTCGGGGCCAACCTGTATGTGGTTTCGACGTCTGGATCCGACAGCGATCCAGGAACTCCTGAACGTCCGTTTCGAAGCATCAACTATGGAGTCAGCCGATGTGAGCCCGGCGATACACTGGAAATCCGAGGCGGTGTCTACTATGAACTCGTTAACCGTTTCTCTCACTCGGGAACTCCGGATCAATGGATAACCATTCGCAGCCGCCGGGGAGAAAGAGCCGTGATCGACGGCAATGGACAGTGGACAGTCATTCAATTTCACGGAAAAAGCTATTATCATTTTCAGGGGCTCGAAATCCGCAACGGAATATGGTCCGGCTTCAACGGCACCTCCTACCATCACTGCATTTTGTCCGATTGTGTCATCCATCAAATCGGACCGTCTTCGGGAACCGCGGTGGGGATTTATGTTTCGACACAACCGGGTTCTTCGGACAGCTCGACCCACAATCTCATTCAGAACAATATTATTTACGATTGCGCGGGTGAGGGCATTTATGTTGGAAACGATGCCGATGCCTGCCCGCCTATGGGAGCGCCGTGCAACCACAATATCATCCGCGGCAACACGATCTATCGCTGTGAAGAAGGAATCGATGTCAAGTTCGGCTCGCGCTTCAATCGAATCGTGAACAATCGAATATACAACGGAAACGGAGGGAAGTACTCGGCCGGCATCCTGGTCTATGAGCACACGGAAATCGATTCCAACACAGTCTTTAAAAACAGCAATCATGGCATCACGGTACAGGGAAACCACAACCGCCTTCTCAGAAACGTGATCTATGACAACGGCGGTATGGGAATTTTTGTAACCGGCTATGAATCGCACTGGAACGCCATGATGGACTCCGGTGACGACAATCATATCATGCACAATACTGTCGTCGGCAACGGCGGTTGGGGCGTGTATTTATATGGAGGAAATGATCAGGACTGCCGGGGCACGGTGATACAAAATAATATTGTCATGAACAATCATGAATATCAGATCGTCGTGGAACCGCACGCAGTCGATGGACTTGTGATGGAAGCCAACAACTGGTTCAGTTCGTCCGGTCCGGTAATTCGATATGCGGGCAAGGAATACACATCCGTGGAGTCATTTCGTGAGGCCACGGGCCACGGCATGCATTCGATGCAGGTCGATCCGCGTTTCATGGATCTTGACGCCAGGCGTCTTCATCTTCAAAAAACCAGTCCGCTTATCGACCGGGGCGTGGTTCTGGAATTTCCGTACTGGGGGCGGGCACCGGATCTCGGGGCGTTTGAAACACCTCTCGAATATGAACCCCTGGACGAAGGCGGAATCTCCGCCGTTCCCCCGAAAATTACGGCACGTATCTTTACATCTCTCTCCCCTCACTCCCGGCAATTGACCGTGGTACTTCTGGCTTCAAAAAAACTGGCCTCTGTTCCCGGTGATCTGATTTTACGTCAAAGTGATGGGGCGGATACCCGCATTTCACTTTCCGGATCTGTAGGCGGGCAGCGCTTTTCGGGGATTCTGAATCTGGACGAAGCCGTAACGGAAGGACCCGCCTATTTCTACCTGGAACCGGGCAGTCTGTGCGATCTGGAAGGAAATACAGGATCCGTATTGACCGAGGGCATGGATCTGTATATCGACAAAACACCGCCTCAGATTCCTTCAATCATTTCCATTCATAAATCAGAGGATCACTGACCGTCTTCGATTCGATTTTTTTCTTCAACGGAAATGACTTTTTCTTTAATCTGATTCTTTTCAAAATCCAAAATGCGGATTTTGGATCCGTACCGTATCTCTAAACGCGGAACCATGACATCACCATAAAGGTAGGGACTTTCGAAAAGAGGGTATTTGGACAGATCAACAGACACTCCGTTCAGCTTTCGCGGACCGTTAAAGGTAAATTCCATCCAATTCCCCCGTGATGTGACATAGGAGACGGACAGAGAATCATCGAAAACCGACAAATCCGGCAAGTTGTTTCGTATTTGCTTTTGAAAAGAATCGAAAGATGTGTATTCATCTTCACTGCCCGCCTCCAGAACCAGACCGTTATGCAGATGCCGGCTTGTCAAACGATGGCAGGTGGATTCTTCCTTCCATTCATAGGGTTTTAGCGGAAAATAGGCGATATATACTCCGCCCTCCCTGCAAAATATCCATCCTGATGCATCCTCGATTCTCTCATCGAGCTGTTTTGGAAAATAGGCGCTTATATACGGCCAGTTGATCCCTTTGGGTATATCATACAGCACGATCAGTGCATTCTCGTGTTGAAAAGTCTGTTCATAAGGAGACCCTCCGGTCCATTTATCAGGACTGGTGTAAGTTCCCTTGGACTTGATTACCTCACCCACCAGATACTTCGGTTCTTCAGGAAAAAAAGCAGCGAGTTCTTTGACTGAATAAGTAGGATGAAGCGAAAAGAGTGTCGAATGGGGCTTCTCTGATACCCAGGTGACACTCCAGGTATGCTGCTGAATGGGCTGAAGGATACCTCCCTGAAGGGATCCAAGGCCGTAAAGACGCGTCACATAATTGGTCTTGTATACCGGAGGGTTTCTTTCCCGGCCGTAACGGATGATGTTTCGTACTCTCTTGGTTTCCAGATGTGTGTATGGAATACTTCGATCGGTGGCGGCCTGAACGATGATATTCGGACAGCGATATCCGGAGAGTGCCGGAAAAATCGATTCATGCATGGAAGCATTCGGATTGAATTCGCTGTCACCGAAATACAGCCACATGAGGGTTGCGACAACGCTGGCGCGTGGTGTATAGACTCGAGGTTCATAGATCCGGCTGAATCCGCCGATCGGCATGCCCTTCAGGTGTTCACAGGCCCAATCAGCCAGCAAATAATCCATAAGCATATTTGCCTGCTGTCGAAGAAGAGGGTCGACCGCAAAATCATAAAGCAGTGCTATCGGCGACAGAAAAACCCCTCCATAGTCGGGTGAATCGAACTCCATCTGACCTCGGGTCGTTGTCTCGCGGATCCAGTGCTGCAGATACGCATACGCTTCCCGGTAATTTTCTTCGGAACTTTTCCCGTTGAACCAGGTCAGACCGTTTTCACCGGGCCAGGTCTGAGCTGCCAGCAATATGGCTGTATAGTACATAAGCCAATGATTTTCCGTATCGCCCCTGTAGGCGGTATAATCTCTGAACAGCATGCGGCAATGCCGGATGATATCCTCGGGCAGTCGGTGCTGAAAGTGCAGATAGGTGCCGATGAGCGGATAGATGAAAAACATATCTCCGGTAGGATGACGGATCTTCTCTCTAAGCAGAGCCAGCGCGTTTTCTTCGTCGATTCCGGTTGCCAGTTTCGCACACACCCCCTGAAAACCAGGCCTGCTGGTTCTTGAAGCATAATAGGAAAGCAGCCTGTCGCGCCGGGATTCAAATCCCAGTTTCTCGATATGCCGGGTTTGCGCAGAAGCTTGTGCCGTAAGAAAAATCATCAAAATCACGGCAAGGCGCCTAATCATGGCGGACCTCCTGATCAATAAAAAGCGACCATACCTGCGCACCTTCAAGCCCCGCGTGTTCCCAGGTACGGCCCTTATGGTTGATGAATATGCCCCCTCCCACTGTGCCAGCCAGAACAAATCCGGATGGATGCACTGCAACGGCATGCACCACGGGATGGGTCAATCGACCGTAAGACTTCCACGACATGCCTCCGTTCGTGCTCCTGTACACTCCGTTTCCGTGGGTTCCCGCATAGATCACCTCGTTTCGACCAGGATCAAAGGCCAGATCGTACACGGTGAGGGAATCAGGCCATCGGCCGCAGGTTTCCCAGATAAGACCGCCGTCTTCGGAACGATAAACTCCACGGTTTTCGGTACCTGCAAGCAGACGGTCAGAATCGTTCGGATGCTGAATCACGCAGCGGACGGCAACCCCCTTTAAACCGGTTGTCTCCCAGGACAGTCCTCCGTCCAGAGACCGGTACAGACCGCCTTCAGTACCCGCCCAGATACGCCTGGTATGGTACCGATCCATTTGCAGGCCGGAAACAAAGGTTTCTTCCAACCCCTTATTTCCCTCCAGCCAGGTGTCCCCTCCATCTTCGGAGACATAGATCCCATACGCGGTTCCGATTACGACCCGGCGCCCTGAAGGCGCTTCGGCCTGGATCGCCTGCACTTCGGTGATTTTCCAGTCCGTGACGATTTTCCAATGCAGTCCGCCGTTTACGGTTTTCAGTACGCCGTTACCACCGGCCACATAAATGACTTGACCCTGAGTATTCGGAACAACGAAAACATCGAACACCCGGCAATTGGTCCAGCAAATGTGCGCCCATTGTTCGGCATCAGGTGAAACGTAGACACCAATTGGAGGATTCTCCGCTCCTACTACGTATTTTCTGTTTCCGAGAATTCCCGCGTAAATGATCTGGCTGCGTGCGTTCTCTGCAGTCAAACATGCCAGGATGATAAAAAGACCAAGAAATGCGGCCGGTTTCATCACGGATTCTCCCCTTGAAAATGTCTTGCAATTATTTCGGCAGCCGAATTCAGGGGTGTCGTTTCTTCGATATCGATCCATTTGATTCGGGAATCCCGCCTGAACCAGGTCATCTGGCGTTTGGCAAACCGAACCGTATTTCGCTTGATTCGCTCAACAGCTTCATCCTTGCCGATCTCGCCCCTCAAAAAAGCTGCAGTCTCTTTGTAACCCAGTGAATCAAGGCTGTTGGCGCCGGGATCGATACTCGAATCCATCAGTTTGCGTACTTCCTCAAATAAGCCCTGTTCGACCATTTGGTCCACCCTTTGTCGTATTCTTTCTTTCAGAATTTCACGGGGGAATCGCAGTCCGTAGAAATTCGGTGAGAAGAATCCGGGAAGTGTTTCCTCCTTTTGAACCGAGGAGATGGGCTTTCCCGAAATGGAATAAACTTCCAGGGCCCTTATAATGCGTTTTTGATCGTTGGGATGTATTTTCCCGGCCGCGCACGGGTCTTTGGATTGCAGCCTGGCATACAAATACCCGGAACCAAATCTCTTCGCCTCCTCTTTCAAGTTTGCACGCAGATCGATGTTTCGGTAATTTCCAGGGAAGAAACCATCGACCAGGGCCTGAACATAGAGTCCGGATCCCCCCACGATGATAGGAACACGTTTCCTTCCGATGATTTGGATGACCGCTTCGCGTGCCAATCGGGCGAAATCGCCGGCACTGAAAGGTTCTTCGGGATCGAGAATATCGAGACAGTGGTGCGGAATATCCCCGATCTCTTCAGGAGCCGGCTTGGCCGTGCCGATATCCATACCGCGATAAACCTGCCGAGAATCCGCGGAAACAATTTCTCCGTTCAGCAGCTCGGCCAATTTCAAAGAGACGGCGGTTTTTCCCGAAGCGGTAGGGCCAACCAAAATCAGCACCCGCGAAAAAGCATTCATCAGCGTCCGAACCTCCTGTCTATCTCTTCCAGGCTCAAATTCACAATAATCGGACGTCCGTGAGGACAGAAATAGGGTTCACTCGTGGCGAAAAGCTGATCGATCAGTGAAGTCATTTCCGGCAGGGTCAGAGAATCTCCTGATTTTACAGCCGATTTACACGCGTAGGATTTGGCCACGGCGTCCCAGAAATCTTCACCGGTGCCGCGGTTTTCCCGGTAATCATCCAGTATATCGAGAAGAATATCCTTCTCATTGCCCTTTCGAATGTCCAGAGGGACGGATTCGATGACAACGGTTTGTTTTCCGAATTCTTTCAAACCGAATCCGATCCGTTCCAGCGCTGTATTGATCTCGGTCAGTGTCGAGTAATCATCGATAGAGAGCTGCAGAGTCTGAGGAAAAAGCAGCTGCTGAGAACCACCCGGAGCCGACTTTTTGCACGCCAATACTTTTTCGTAGAGGATTCGCTCATGAGCGACATGCTGATCAATGATAGTTATTCCGCTTTTGATTTGTGACAGAATATACCGGTTATGAATTTGCCAGAGTTCCGGAAATCTTTTTTCCCCCTCACGAAATGAAACGGATGCAGGTAAAGGCGCCGTTTCAGTAGATTGAGCTTCCAGGGACAACTGACTGGACAACCTGGGTGTTTCATTTCCGCGAAAACGCAGATTCGATCCCCTCTTCTTTGTAATCAAATGCAGATCAGGAATCACCGCGGGTCCCCGAAGGGCGTCTTCCGTGATTTTTCGGATCAAATTGTAGATCAGATGTTCATCCTGAAAACGGACTTCACTTTTCATTGGATGTACATTTACATCCACCAATCGGGGATCCATCTCTATATACAGAATATAAACAGGATATTCACCCCGGCCCAGTCGATTTCCATACGCGGAAAGCACGGCGTGTGAAAGACTTCGATTCTGTACAGCGCGCCCGTTGATGAAAACGAATTGATTTTCGCGGGATTTTCTCCCGTCTCCGGGACGGCTGATCCATGCCTCGATGTTCAGTCCGGATACCGATCTATGAATATGAATCAATTCCCGTGAGTCACCCAATACATCGTTGAGGCGTTCTTCGAGAGTGTTTCTGAGCAGATGCATGGTTTTATCGCCGTTGACCTGAAGCGTCCAATCGATTTTCGGATGGGAAAGCACCATGGTACGAAATACACGGATGAGATGACGCAGTTCAGTGACCGGTGTTTTGAGAAATTTTCGCCGTGCCGGGACTGCGGCAAAAAGGTCACGCACGGATACAGTTGTACCTTTTCGCGGAGCAACCTTCAGCACCTCTCTGATTTCTCCCGATTCCAGCAGCACTTGCGTCCCCTCATTTTCTGATTGGTGACAGGTTGTAATCACCATTCGTGAAACCGCACTGATGCTGGCCAGGGCTTCACCTCTGAATCCCAAGGTTGTGATGGCTTCCAGATCCTCTTCATCGCGAATTTTGCTGGTTGCATGTCTGCGGCAGCAAAGCAGAACGTCCTCTTCCGTCATACCGTTTCCGTCATCCGTCACTTCGATCAGAGAAACGCCGGATTCTTCGATTCGAAGAAGGATGCGGGATGAGCCTGCGTCCAGGGCGTTTTCAATCAGCTCTTTGGCCACCGAGGCCGGTCTTTCGACCACTTCACCGGCGGCTATCCGCTTCATCATCAAATCAGAGAGCAGATGGATAGAGGCCATTTTTCACCTTTTTGGGTTCGGCGGTTTTGCATAGGCATCGATAATGCTTGAAGCCAAACCTGAATGTGTAATACCTGCCGTGCGACATCCAACTCTGCCTGTCAGGCTTTCCAGCCGCTGACGGGCCAGAATGATCATGGGAATGTCCATTTTTTCCGACCAGAATTCCATTTTTCTTCGTGTCCATTTCTGTGTATCTTCATCCATCAGCAAGAGATGGATTTTTCCTTGATCGAATCCTTTTTCCAGAGCCGTTATACCCATGATGATTTCCCGGCTTTTCCTTGCAAACCCGATATAGGACTCCGATGAATTCTGCAGCAAACAAGCCATTTCCAGATACAGCGATTCGGGAATGGGTTTACCCGTGACATGATCCAGTATACGGCGTTTTCGTACTTTTTCCAGACAATTCGAATTCCTGCATGAATAAAAACCGCGGCCCGGCAGTCTCTGTTTGGTATCGATCGAAGTTTCTCCGGACAAAGATCGAACGATCCGAATCAACGTTTCTTTGGGAAACTTCTGCCGGCAGGCCACACATTGACGGAGAGAAACAGCCATGATCAACCCTTGCCGATACGGCTCAGATAGATGATAAAATACAATACTGCTGAAAGCAGAAACACAAGCCAGATCAAAGATCGCATTTTGGCCTGCGACCGTGAACGGCTTCGTTTAAATTCGATTCTATGTTTCCCTTTTTTCTCTTTTAACGGATCGTAATACCGGCATTCATAATGAAATTTCCGATTCTTCGGCAATCGGGATCCGAACATGAGTCCCCCTGTATCAAACCCTTTCGTATGCCAATAAAAAATATACAGAAATCCCGGCGGATAATCAAGACCTTTCCCGTCATGTTTTTCCTTGCAATTGAAAGAAAAAATAGCGACATTGATCACCAATTGATATCCGATTGATGGAGGAATGGCTTGTCTTGTCCATTCGATGAACTGAAGAGAATCATGAGCAAACTCCGGTCGCCTTCAGGATGTCCCTGGGACCGGGAGCAGACGCATCAATCACTCAAGCCTTACCTGCTGGAAGAAGCGTATGAAGTGCTTGAAGCGCTGGACAGCGGAAGCGATACCGAGATAGCGGAAGAACTGGGAGATCTTCTTCTGCAGGTGATCTTCCATGCGCAAATCGCTTCTGAGCAGGAACGATTCGACATTGAAGCTGTTATTCGGAATCTGAACGATAAACTCATTCGCAGACACCCCCATGTATTTGGAAATGCAGTGATCAAAAACGCGGATCAGCAAAAAAAACACTGGGAGAAAATCAAGCGTCAGGAGGGAAAAACGTCTGTACTGGATGGAGTTCCCGTGTCGCTGCCTGCACTGATCCGGGCTGTCCGTCTTCAGCAGAAAGCATCTACAGTCGGTTTTGACTGGAATTCCATGGAACCCGTTCTGGATAAAATCAGTGAAGAACTTGACGAACTGCGTGCGGCTTGCGAAGCCGGCGATCCGGATCGCATGACAGAAGAACTGGGAGATTTCCTGTTCTCTCTGGCCAATGCGTCACGATTTTTGCATATCGATCCGGAAGACGCCTTGAGACGCACATGTCAGAAGTTTACAGATCGTTTTCATTTTATCGAAGAACGCCTTAAGAAAGAAGGGAAACCAATCAATCAGGCCTCGCTGGAAGAGATGGATGCGATCTGGGAAGATGCCAAGAAAAAAGGACAAAAGAGCCGGAATTAAATCGATTCTTGACAATTTCTTTGAAAAAGTGTACTATATAAGGATGGTTTATTGAAAACTCTATAAGGCGGACGTTTATGAAAAAGGCACTGCTCATTACTCTGTTTCTTTGTTTTGCCATCTCTTGTTCGAGGAAATCCAGTCCGGTGGGATCTGACCTTTTCGACCGGATCAACGAGAATACGGTTTCCTACAAACTGCTTTATACCGTCTCGGCGGATACATTTTTTCAGACATCGATAAACATGGGAAACAGTGCCTATCTGTATATCGGCCGCCAGCAGGATGTCATCGCTCACACACTGATCCGATTCGAGACCAAACCGGATTCGGGCATTTTAGACAGCACTATTGCCAAAATGTTCGCTTCCCGTTCACTGGACGGGTCTTCGGCACCCATGACGGTCAGAATGATTGAATGCAGGGTGCCCTGGGATGAGTATGAGATCCGATGGGATACCTGGGATAAGGTTCAGAACGGCTTTCTGGGTAATGAGATCGGCCGTTTCACACTGCACCCGGAATCCGATACGATTCTCTTTTCTCTGCCGAACGACCGCGTCAGGGAGTGGTCTGAATCGGATCAGTCCAATTACGGGCTCATGCTGACCTCTGACGATGCCGACTTCATTATGGAGTTGTACAGTAAAAACGCACCCACGGATGACACAACGCAAACCGTGTCCCATCCCTATTCCACATCTTATGTCACACGGAACGGAGAAACACTTCAGAGTTCACGACTGGTCACGCAGGACGCCGTGCTGGTCAGCCGAAAGGTTGAGCCCACAGCCGAAAGGATGTGGATTCACAATGGCCTGGGTTTACGGACATTCATCAAAGTCGAAGTCGAGGGAATTCCGGAAAACGCAACTGTCAACAAGGCGCTTCTGATTCTGCGTCCGGATACCACGCTTTCATTTCCCGACAACAAACCGTTTGATTTTCTGGTCTATCCCGTTACTTCCGAAACCTGGGAACTGCCCAATATTCCTTTTGACCCATCTGGCGTTCAAACCGGTCGAATTGAGGGGGATTCTGCGGCCGTGGACATCACATTTTTCCTGCAGAACTGGATTTTCGGATCCGAAAAGAATTTTGGATTGATTTTAAGCGGAAACCTGGAGACCACGAATCTGACAAGTCGTGCATTTTATACAACAACGGCTGACAGCCTTTTTCGTCCTCATATTCGATTGTACTATACACTTCCGCCATCGAGCCGTTATTAAGAAGACAGAGTGATTTGGAGTGATCATGAGAACTACCGTCATTGTGACGATTTTACTTATCCTTGCTGCTTTCCCGGCCTCCATGCAGGCGACCATTCTTTCGTCCCGCGGTGCCGGCGATCCTTCACCCGGGATGGATGCCCGCGCATTGGGAATGGGTGGGGTTTCGGTCTCCCTGGCAAGCCCGCACCATATTGGGCTGATGAATCCGGCATCTCTCATCTATACTGACGTGACGCGTCTTCTCGTTCAGGGGTCTTTTAAACGAAGCCGGTTTGAGGATCTTTCGGGCAGGGCCGATTTTCAGGATGCCAATTTCAATGCGTTTATCTTTTTCGTGCCTTTGGGTTCGGGAATCGGTTTTTCTACGGCCCTTTACCCTCTCTCGGACATCAATTATTTTCATGAATCGGCCGGAAAAAATGATGACGTGAATGTTCTCGAAACCGTTGAAGGTGACGGAGGACTCAATAATTTCTCGATGGGACTCAGTTTTGGTTTGACCCGTTTTTTCAGTCTGGGATTTGACTTCCGGTATATATTCGGCAAATTTCTGGAAGCCTGGAAAATCGACTATCCGGACAATGATTTCAACAATACGATGGATAAATTCTATACCTGGAACCGCGGCTTCACGGTTCGAATGGGTTTTATACTGAAACCCTTTTCATCCCTGACTCTGGGCGGCGTCTATTCGCCAGCACTGGGTATTAAAAATGAGACCGATACCTATTTCGAAGGATTCGGCCAATCGTCGGAAACTTTAAAGGGATCGATTCGGCTTCCCGATAAATGGATCCTGGGCCTGTCTCATGACTTCGGAAACTGGATGACGGCAGGTATTGAGATTGCGAACCGTGACTGGTCCCGTTTCGAAATCAACGGCGAACCACTTGAGCACGGATGCCGTGTTCTGCGGGTTTCCGCAGGCCTCGAGCTCTTTTCGCACAGAGACCAGGACGCCCCTTACCTGAAGAAAGTGTCCTATCGAATCGGATATTCCACGCAGCCTTATTTTGTAACCGATTTGTACGAAAACGAATTCAGGGAACAATGGCTGACCCTGGGTTTGGGAATACCTCTTTTCATGGACGCTTCGGAGTTCAACCTGGCCTTCGGATTCGGCCGCCGCGGTTCTCTGGAAAAGAATCAATTTGCCGAAAATCTATTCAGAGTGACGCTTTCATTTACCGGAAGCGAGAAATGGTTCAGTCGAAGATACTGACAATCGTTCAGTTTTTTCTTGATTCTGATTGATAATATATGTACAATTAAAGTCAGCATACAGAGAGTTGAAATTATTTCATTTGGAGGACTCTAACGTGAACATATGCAAACAACTGACGGTATTTCTGTGTGTTCTCTCCGCGGGCATTGCGATCGCGACTGTCAATTTCTCGGGCTGTGCCGCGTCGAAACCCAAAGAACTCACGCCGGAACAGAAGAAAGCCCTTCAGGATTCTCTTTTCAATGAACACAAGAAACAATTGAGACTCTGGAACAGCCTGGCTTACGAGCCGTTCAGGCAGAGAGATTACGCGCAGGCAAAAAAATATTACCGAAGAATCGCCGAAGTCGATACCTCGGGTATTTACAGCAGTACGGTATATCGAAATCTGGGCACCTGTTATATCCAGCTGAATGAACCTGACAGCGCCGAATGGGCCTATAAACTGGGAATCGAACGCAACCCCGATGATCCGTATTCACACAAACTCCTTGCCTATATCTACCGGATTCAGGGACGGACGGATGAAGCCATTGCACAATATCAGACACTGATCAATCTTGAGCCCGACTCTGTCGGCCATTATAAATACCTTGGTGAGCTTTATGTGCGAAACGGTGAGATCGACAATGCCGTTTCAGCCTATCAGAAAGCGGTTCTTCTGGATCCGTCCGAGAAAGACACCCAGCAGATTTTAAACAATCTGCTCTCCCAAACCAACAACGTGGATGCCCTCATCGCTCAGCGCGAATCCATGGTCGAAAGATTCCCGGAAGACATGAATTTCCGAACGGATCTGGCTAAAAGCTATTTTGATATCGGAGCCTTCAATAAGGCCGTTGATCAGCTGAAAGTTATCCTGGAAAAGGACAGTGACAATATCATCGCGCTGGAAATGCTGGGTGAAAGTTACAAACAGCTGGACCGGTTTCGGGAGGCTCTCGGGATTTACCGGAAAATTTTATCCATTCACCCGGATGATAAAAAGAACCGCTGCAATCTGGCCATGACGCATCTGGAACTGGGTGAATACTCCACGGCCCGGTCTGAGGTGCGAAGGGTCCTGAGAATCGATCCCGATTATGGTCTCGCCTTTCTGGCTTACGGCATGATCTACGAGCACTCGGCCAATCGATGCGTGGATTCTGGAGACGGCAAGATTACATTCGACGACAAACTGGTCTATAAAATGGCTTATGATCAGTACGCGAGAGCAAAAAGCGATCCTGAATGGAAGTCGGATGCGGAAAGACGAATGAATTATCTGGAAGGACAGATCCCGACCACGGGTGATTATTTTATGAACAAGAACGTAACCATGCCCAGGAAGGCCTGTTACGACTGGATTCAGTAGGTGCTTATTGATGAAGGTGGCGATCGGTTCAGATCATGCCGGATTTTCGGTAAAAAACCGGATCATGAAGTACCTGAAATCGAAATCCATCGACGTGCAGGATTTCGGCACGGATTCCGAAGAACCGGTTGATTATCCAGATGTTGCTGTAAAAATCGCCCGTGCGGTAGCGGATTCCGATTTCGATACAGGCATCCTGGTGTGCGGAACGGGAATCGGAATGGCCATTACGGCAAACAAGATTCCCGGTATTCGTGCCGCCGTGTGTTACAATGAAGAGACGGCCCGCCTCAGCCGTGAGCATAACCAGGCCAATATCCTGACGCTCGGTGCCAGGCAATTTTCATGGCCGGATATACAACGTTTCGTTGAAGTATTTCTTGAAACGCCGTTTCAAAACGGAAATCGGCATGAAAGGCGGATAAAGAAAATACATCAGCTCACACAGCGATAATCATCATGTTTACATACAATCCTTTGATCAGAACCGAATTCATTCCGAATGGGACATTTTGTCCCATTCGGCGTTTTACAGATCGGTACTGTTTTCAGGTTCTCTCGATGAAAACAGTATCTATATCACGATTTATCCCCTACGAATAGAATCGAGGTCAAACATGAACGCACTGAAACAGGTCGACCCGGAAATCTTCAAGGCTATTCAGGGCGAAATCAGCAGGGAGAACGACAAGCTGGAACTGATCGCTTCCGAGAACTTTGTCAGCGAAGCGGTTCTCCAGGCTTTGGGATCACCGATGACCAATAAATACGCGGAAGGATATCCGGGAAATCGGTATTACGGCGGGTGTGAGTTTGTCGATATCGCCGAAAATCTTGCCCGTGACCGTTCGAAAAAACTTTTCCGCTGTGAATACAGCAATGTTCAGCCGCATGCCGGTTCTCAGGCCAATATGGCAGTCTACATGACCTTTCTTCAGCCCGGTGACACTGTGCTGGGCATGGATCTGGCCCACGGCGGACATTTAACGCACGGCAGTCCCGTCAATTTTTCCGGTAAACTCTATCAGTTTTTCTCATATGGCGTACAAAAAGAAAGCGGAACCATTGATTTCGATCAGGTATGGAAACAGGCCAAAGAACATAAACCCCGGCTGATTGTCACAGGCGCCAGTGCCTATCCCCGATTTATCGATTTCTCAAAATTCCGTGAAATCGCCGACGAGGTCGGAGCCTTTTTAATGGCCGATATCGCCCATACTGCGGGATTGGTCGCCACGGAGATGCATCCCGACCCTCTCCCCTTCTGTGACGTGGTGACGACCACGACCCATAAAACATTAAGGGGACCCAGAGGCGGCATGATACTGATGGGTAAAGACCGGGAAAACCCTTTCGGCATCAAGGCGCCCAAATCCGGCCGTGTGAAACAGATGTCCGAAGTCATGGACGGAGTGGTCATGCCGGGTATGCAGGGCGGCCCCCTGATGCATGTGATCGCAGCCAAGGCAGTCGGTTTTTACGAAAATCTTCAGCCGGAATACAAGGCATACTGCAGTCAGATCATCAAAAACGCCCGGGCGCTGGCAGAGACATTGATGAGTCTCGGATATCAACTGGTTTCGAGAGGAACGGACAATCATTTGATGCTGATTGATCTCAGCCGTCAATCCATTACCGGAAAAGCCGCGGAAAACGCTCTGGAGAAAGCCGGAATCACGGTCAATAAAAATATGGTGCCCTTTGATACCAAGAGTCCTTTCATCACCAGCGGAATTCGTCTGGGAACACCGGCTTTGACGACAAGAGGATTCACGGAAGAGGACATGAAAACAATCGCCGGCTTTATTCACCGAGTATTGACACAAATAGATGATGAGTCGGTTCAAGTTTGCGTGCGGAATGAAATCAAGGAATTCGGCCGCCGGTATCCCGTCTATGGGTCTCGGGTGTAGCGTGATAAAATCGAGCCGTCCCTGCTGGGATCATTATTTTATGGAGATCACCCGTCTGGTGGCAACCCGGTCCACTTGCCTGCGCCGGCAGGTAGGCGCGCTGATTGTCAAGGACAAACGGATTCTTGCCACCGGGTACAATGGAGCGCCGAAAGGCCTGGCTCACTGCACCGATGTAGGCTGTCTACGGGATCAATTGAAAATTCCATCCGGTGAAAGGCATGAGTTGTGCCGTGGTATTCATGCGGAACAGAACGCGATCATACAAGCCGCCACGTCGGGAACCAATATCGAAGGTTCGGTGCTCTATTCGACACATCATCCTTGTTCCCTGTGTATCAAGATGATTCTAAACGCCGGTATTAACCTGGTTTTCTATGAGCAGGGATATCCTGATGAACTGTCCACTTCATTGGCTCGTGAGAGTGGATTGGAACTTCAGCAAATTACAATGAAACCATCGGATCGTGCATGAAATGTCCCTTTTGCGGTCATGACAGGGATCGAGTTGTGGATTCCCGTTCCAGAAATGACGGAAGGGCCATACGACGCCGCCGACTATGCGCGCAATGCGGCAGACGGTTCATCACCATCGAAGAGGTTGAAGACAAAACCCTGTATGTGATCAAATCCGACGGGAGACGGGAAATATTTAATACAGGAAAACTACGCAGGGGCATTCAGATCGCCTGCAGTAAACGCCCGATTTCGGTGAACGATATTGAATCCATGGTCCAGCAAATAGAATCTGAATTGAATGAGGGATTCGTCAAGGAGATCGAATCACGAGTCATCGGTGAAATGGTCTCTCAGAGATTGAAAGAAATCGATGAAGTGGCGTATGTGCGTTTCACGTCAGTGTATCGAAAATTCAAGGATTCCGAAGAGTTTCTCAAGGAATTGCGTGAGTTAATCGGAAGACAGGGCATATCCTGAGCCTTTCTTTCCTTAAGGGTCTGAAGGAGACTGTATGTTCAAGACCAATTCCTTTCGGGGAGGCACCCATCCTCCGGAAGACAAATCACGGACCGAACATCTCCCGATTGAGAATGTACCTATTCCCGAAAAGATCCTCATCCCCCTTCAGCAACATATTGGAGCTCCGGCTGAACCGGTTGTTGAAAAGGGTGCCGGCGTTAAAACCGGACAGGTCATCGCCAAAAGCAATGGATTCATCTCAATCCCCGCACACGCCACGTGTTCTGGAACTGTTACGGCAGTCGATCTTTTCACCCATCCGTTGGGAAACCGAATGCTTGCGATTGAAATCGAAAATGACGGCAAGGATGAGTGGGAGCAGAAACAGTCCAGGGCATTGAGCATTCGATCCCTGAAAAAAGATGAAATGCTGAAAAGAATTCAGGAGGCCGGAATAGCCGGTATGGGTGGTGCCGCCTTTCCGACTCATGTCAAATTATCTCCTCCTGAAGACAAACCCGTCGATATCATCCTTCTTAACGGAGCGGAATGCGAACCCTGTCTGACCGCTGATCACCGTCTGATGCTGGAACAGCCGGATCTCATTATTCAGGGAATGCGAATCATGATGAAGATCCTGGGAGTTAAAACCGGTATCATCGGTATTGAGCGGAATAAACCGGATGCCATTGACACAATAACCGAGCGTGTCCGCAAAGTAAAATCAATCCGGGTTCTTCCCTTGAAAGTAAAGTATCCGCAGGGTGCTGAAAAACAGCTGATCAAGGCAGCCACGGGCCGTGAAGTACCGTGCGGAGGACTTCCCATGGATGTGGGATGCCTCGTTCACAATGTCGGAACGGCTTTGGCCGTAGCCGAAGCGGTTTCCGTGAAAAAACCTCTCATCGAACGAATCGTCACGGTAACGGGAAACGGAATCGCGAAGCCTAAAAACTGCCGGGTTCGTATCGGCACTTCTTTTCGTCATATCATCGAATTTTGCGGCGGATACACGGCGAACGCATCCAAGCTGATCAGCGGCGGTCCCATGATGGGAATCGCTCAAGTCACAGACGCGGTCCCGGTCATTAAGGGCACTTCCGGTATTTTAGTTCTCGATCGAAAACAGGCGTTTCTTCGGAAAGAAAATCCATGTATTGGATGCGCACGGTGTGTGGATGTTTGTCCGATGAACCTTGTTCCCAATCGCATTGCCGCTTTTGTAGAGTATCAAAAAATCGATAAGGCCCGCAGATTGGGACTGATTGACTGTATCGAATGCGGATCGTGCAGTTATATCTGTCCGGCCAAACGCAATCTGGTTCATTATATCAAACTGGGCAAGGCTGTCTGGAATAAGACTCAGAAAAAAGCCCAATAAACCTGTTCGAAAACAATCTGATGGAGGATCCTGCTTAATGGACCGGTCATTTTATATTTCTCCCTCTCCACACATAAAGGATTCAGACTCCATTCCGCACATCATGTATTGGGTGGTCGGAGCGCTGATTCCGGCAGGAATCGGTTCTGTAGTGATATTCGGTTCCCGTGTGCTATGGATCATCGCCATCGCCGTGGTCGTTTCCATTATGACAGAATGGATCTGTCAACTGATTCTGAAAAGACCGGTTCGCGCTTTGGACGGCAGCGCCATCATTACCGGAATTCTTGTGGCTTATAATGTACCGGCTGAAGTTTCCTGGTGGATTCCTGCTGTGGGCGCTTTTGTGGGTATCACCCTCGGTAAAATGGTTTTCGGCGGACTCGGATACAATCCAATGAATCCGGCTCTGATTGGAAGGGCTTTTCTGACCGCTTCCTGGCCCTTGCAAATGACGGTTTTTCAAACATTGCCCGCGAACGGCACTCTTTCGGGTATTGATCTTGAAGGCATTGATGCGATATCCAGTGCCACGCCTCTGAACATGTTCAGTCAGGTACGAGAAATATTATTGAATGTTTCACAGTATAGCGACCGGATCGATCTCATCACACAAGCACAGGTGGTTGAAACGCGGCTGTACGACTCGACAATGAATCTTCTTCTGGGGAAAATCGGTGGATGCATCGGCGAAACATCGGTGGTCCTTCTGCTTTTTGGGGCCGCTATTCTGATGTACAAGAGAATCATCGGATGGAAAATCCCCTTTTTCTTTGTGGGTACCGTGGCTTTTTTCGCCTGGCTTTTCGGTGGAACACGGGGTATCGGAACCGGAAATCCGCTTTTCCATGTTCTTTCGGGCGGTTTGATTCTCGGAGCTTTTTTCATGGCTACGGATATGGTGACTTCTCCGGTTACTTTCCGGGGCCGTATCTTTTTCGGGATCGGTTGCGGTGTGCTGACATCGGTCATTCGATTATGGGGAGGTTACCCTGAGGGAGTCTCCTATTCCATTCTGCTGATGAATCTGGCCACACCCCTGATCGACAGAGTCACACTGCCTAAAAAATTCGGAGGCAAATAAAAAGATGAAAGATGTAATGCGTTTCGCATTCATTTTGACTCTGACAGCGGCCGTTACTTCAGGGTCACTGGCTTATGTCAACTCTGTTACACGACCGCGTATTACAGCCCGTCAGAATGCCGAGATGAAAGAAGCCTTGCATTATGTTCTGCAGGGCAGTGAAAAAGGCATTATCGAATCGGTTTTTCAGAACGGTGAAATCGTTTTTTATAAAGGATATCAAAAGCCTGATAAACGTGATCTGATCGGATATGCCTTTGTCGCATCGGGACAGGGATACTCCAGTGAGATACAAACCATGGTGGGCGTCAACCCTCAGGGAAAAATCTTAAGAGTCCGTATTCTTTTTCAGCAGGAAACTCCGGGATTGGGAACACGCTGCGAAGAGATCAGGAAAAACGAGTCTGTCCCCTGGTGGCAACGTCAATTTCAAGGCACTGATGCACAGTCGATAAAAGTCGACAAGGATGGAGGTGCCATCGAATCGATCACAGGCGCAACCATCACTTCACGAGCCATCACCGAGTCCATTGCCTTGAAAACAAAAATAGTTTTGCAAAAAACGGATCAAAAAGACAATTAGTGGCTTGTATGGAGGATGCAATGTCCCCTGGTAAGGAATTGATAAAAGGATTTTACACGGAAAATCCCGTCTTTCGTCTCATGTTGGGTCTTTGCCCTGTTCTGGCAACTTCAACGTCTGTTAATAACGGCATCGGAATGGGAGCGGCCACTCTGTTTGTTCTTGTCTGCAGCAATGTGGTGATCTCTCTTATTCGAAAAGCCATTCCCGCGAAAATCCGAATCCCTATTTTCATTATGATTATCGCCACTTTTGTCACTATTGTTGATCTGGTGATGGCCGGTTTTTTTCCTGAATTGCACGAATCGCTGGGTATATTCATCAGCCTCATAGTGGTCAATTGCATTATTTTGGGAAGGGCTGAGGCCTATGCCAGTAAAAATAATGTGTTTTACGCCTTTATCGACGGGCTGGGAATGGGTTTGGGATTTACTCTATCCATGATCCTCATCTCTTCGATCCGAGAGATTCTCGGTAATGGCACATGGCTTGGATTGGAAGTATTCGGATCAGGTTACAATCCGGTATTGTTGATGATTCTTTCGCCGGGCGCTTTTTTCACAATCGGTCTTCTGATGAGTTTTCTGTCCTGGTTTGAGGGCAGACGCTCTTCATGCGTCACCAATTTCTGAGGTCAAACTATGGATATGCATTCTCTTCTGGTCATTTCCGTTGGGGCCATTTTCATTTCCAACTTTGTGCTGCACCGATTTCTGGGGCTTTGTCCGTATATTGGCGTTTCCAAACAGCTGGATTCCGCAGTCGGAATGGGCATGGCGGTGATCTTTGTCATGACCATGGCTTCTGTAGCGACGTGGCTGATCTATCATTATTTTCTTTCACCCTCGCCCCTGAATATTCTTTTCAGACTATTGATGCGCGGGCAGGGTGAGCCTCCGGATCTTACCTATCTGCGAACGATTGCCTTTATCCTGGTCATCGCCACACTGGTTCAGTTTGTTGAAATGGTAATTCAAAAACTCAGTCCAGGTCTTTATCGTTCGCTGGGTATCTATCTGCCTTTGATTACCACAAATTGCGCAGTTCTGGGTGTTTCACTCCTTAATATCAATGAACAATATTCATTTATTGAATCTGTTGTCAATGGTTTTACCTCGGGTCTGGGTTTTACTCTGGCCCTGGTTCTCATGGCCGGATTGAGGGAAAAACTGGAGCTGGCGCAGGTTCCCAGGTCAATGCATGGAGCTCCCATTGCGTTTATCATCGCGGGATGCATGTCGCTGGCATTTCTCGGTTTTTCGGGTCTTAAGTTTTAATTGAGTATGACAGATAAACGAAAGAAATCTTCTAAAAAAAAGGATGACACCAGGGAGATGCCTTTTCTGGATCATCTGGAAGAATTCCGTTGGCGTGTTCTCAAATCGCTGGCTGCTGTCGTACTCTTCACTGTGGGATCCTTTTCGTTTTCCGGTTTCATGCTTCGGATTTTGACTATACCTAATACCACATTGGAGAAACCGGCCAGGCTGATATTCCTGAAACCCACCGGCATGCTGATGGTCAGAATGGAAATTGCTTTGGCTGTGGGTATTATCTGCGCAATACCCGTTCTGTTTTATCAAGGCTGGCAATTTATCGCACCCGGTCTTTTGCCCCGGGAAAGAAAGTATTTTGTTCCTGCCCTGCTCCTTACCACACTGTGCTTTTTAATCGGCACCGGTTTTGCGTATTTTATTCTCATACCAACGGTTCTGCCCTTTCTGTTCAGTATGGGAACGGATACAATCGAACCTACAATCAATATCACGGAATACATGAGTTTCGTTCTTCGTCTGATCCTTATTTCCGGACTGATCTTTGAAATGCCGATACTCGCTTTCTTCCTCTCTCGAACCGGAATTGTCAATCCCGCCATCTTGCGACGATACAGAAGATACGGCCTCGTTCTGGTCTTTATTTTTTCCGCACTGGTAACGCCTCCAGATCCGATCAGCCAACTGCTCATGGCTTTTCCGCTTATCTTTCTTTACGAAATCAGTATTTGGGTTTCCGTGCTTGGTTATCGAAAGAAGAAAAAGCGAGAATCGGAATAACGATCGGGTATATCGGATTTTACCCGACATATTCATGAATAGAAAATACAAGATTGAAAGTCTGGATAATGCCGAATTCACAGAACAAGCTTCGAATAACCCATGTAACTATTGAATAAAGTAAAGCCGATTATTCCCGTTTCTCGAGTATAACCGGCTTTAGTATATAATATTACAGGCATTTCGTTTTACAGCTGACTGAGGTATCGCATGGCTTTCGGTGTGTATTCACTTTCCGGGAAACGGCTGATAAGCTGTTGAAAATTTTCTCTGGCCATGATGGAATTTCCCAATCTCATATAGGAAAGACCACTCATAATCAACGCGTCATCAAATTTATAGGAACGCCGAAAATTCAAAACTTCTTGAAATGCGTTGATTGCCCTTCGATAATCCCTCATCGCGTAATAACACTCGCCGATCCAGTATTGGCAATTGCTTGCAAGGCGATGATCCGGATTGGTACTGAGCAAATTCTGGAATATTGATATGGATTGCTGATAATTCTTTTTGTAAAAGAGCTGTAAAGCCGATTCATAACGCTCCTTGAAACCCTTGGGATCGGAAACTCCGAATGAACCGGCAGCAAGGTCCGCACTCCCCCTGCTGATCTCGGCAATCGCTTTTTCATTGGCTCTAACCTGATCTTTCAGATTTTGAATCGTTTCATTCCTCTCTCGGATCAAGTCTTTCATCTCGTCGACCTTTCTCATCAATAGGCCGACTTCTGTATCCGGATATTGAACGGCTGCAGTGGATTCTTTATAGGAGGAGTGCTCCGATTCCGGCCGAAACAGCATGGCAAGGGCATCCTCTTCCTCACTTGCACTCTCTCTTTTTCCGATTCGGGAAGGTTCTTCTCTGAAAAGATCATCCAAAACCAGCTCCGATTCGCCCAAAGGATATTCAATCTCTTCTCTCGCTGCCAGTAATCTGGGATTCAAAGAATAGCTCACACCGGCCTTTGCCACATAATGCTGTGGAATGGTATTATCACCTGCCAATAGATTGCCGCTTGCAGTAAAAATATACCGATATTCGCCACTGGCAAGAAGAGTCCATTGATGGTTCAACCTGTATTCAAATCCAAGCCCTATGATGGCTCCTCCGTCAAAGAAGGGACCCTGAACAACCGGCACCCCGCCTCCGATTGCCTGACTCGATTTAAGGCCAAAAGCCGTCAATCCGGTCAGAAGATAGGGCGAGAATTTCTTGTCCGGAAGGAGACGGTAACCCAGTCTAATATCCAGAATAGGCAATAAAGTTGCCGAGGTCACTGAAGACGTGAGTAACTCATCGGTAATGGTATAGAGTCCGGTTCCGGCGTTGATGAAGAAATTATTGGATAGACGGTAGGAAGCCATAAACTCGATACCCGGTCCTCCGGCGGTCACGGGCCCCAATCGCGACTGATGCGTTACGGTAAACCCGGCACCGACTTCATCAGGATGAAAAATGCTGTAGAAAATTCCTTGTGCGCTGACAGAAGGAACCGCGATTGCCAAGGCAAGTACCAGGACGGTCGTTGCCCTTTTCATATTCATAGGTAAACCTCCCCAAGGCAAATGGCAAATCAACCGATTATAATTGGACTTTAGACACAGTTGCAAATAATCTGCCAAAAAGATTTCTTCCTTCCATGAAATGTTTTTATCGTCTTGTTAATAGTAGATTTAAGTCTTTATATTTATAAATTTCAAAAATCAATCAATAATTTCATTAAGCATACATATGGACGGAATTTTATCAGGCCTTTTTATTGAGAAAAATCATCAAAAAACCTTGCTTGATTCTTTAGAAAATAGTATCTTATGTCTATGCACAAAATGTTTTTTCATTCAAATCGGAATAGTCAATACGACAAATTCGAGTCTCTGTCACCCAGAGAACATGTTCGATTCCTGAGCCGTGGAAAGACTCATGAGCTTCCGTCTATTTGCCTGATGGGTTTTTATCCAAACCTTTTTCACGAGGTTCTCCGTTCATTTCAAGCTGCACACTCTTATTGCCTGATTCAATCGTATCACTATGCCTTATTTCAATACGGGAAAACATGGATGTCTTTCGTGTATCCGGGTATCGGGGCTCCATCAGCCGCGATTTGTCTGGAACAGAGTATTGCGATGGGAGTTCGTATTGTTCTCTTTTTCGGAAGAGCGGGAGCACTGGACACATCTCTGAAACTCGGTGATCTGTTTGTGCCAGATCGCTTTTACATACAAGAGGGTACGTCGGCTCACTACACCGGCTTATCCTATAGCCGGCCTGATGATGACATGCAATCGCAAATAAAACATGTTCTATGCAAGAGGTCGATTTCATACAAAACGGGTTCGACCTGCTCCATGGATGCGCCTTACCGGGAAACACATAAATGGATCAGCGAAATGCGGCGGAAACAATGTGTGACTGTTGATATGGAAGCATCGGCACTGGCCGCTGTTTCAACACATCGTTCCATCAAGCTCGGAGCATTTTTTACTATCAGTGAATGTTTTAATGGAAAAAAGTGGGAATTTAAACATTCTCAAGACTGCAAATCAGTACCGAAGCCCAAGGAAATGTTAAATTGGGCTTCTGAAGCGGCTTTTTCGTATATCAGCAAGAATTCTTCCTGTTCCTGATCGTGTTTTCTGTCCATTCTGACCAAATTCAAACCATGTTATCAAAATATCTTTTTTTGTAAAAAAATTATAATATCATTATTATCAATCATTTGTAAAGTTTGTTGCAAATAGTATAATCCTTTGGCAATAAATTTGCTGGAAAAGGGTTGCCACTTTTCAATTGAACGCTTTCAGGGGGTAATCAGCATGAAAAGAAAGGTTTTTTCAGTATTGTTTCTTGGCGGGCTGATGGTTTCATCGGTTTACGCCGATGTGTTGGTTGGTTTCAAAGTCAGTAATAATCTGTGGAAAGATCACTGGATAATTACACCGGCAATGGAAATCACTTTCGGCGGAAAATGGTTCATGATCGAAGGCGATGGAACCTACGGAATTCATGAAATAACCAAACTGGAAAGAGGATACGCTTACCAGCTTTCTTATACCCTGACACCCATGTTTCGCGTTCCCATTGTCGGACCTTTTTACGGAGCCCTGGGATATGGAGTCAATTATACATATCGGCGGGAAGAGCTGCTTGCCGATGACGGCAAGTATCTTCTGGCATCGGAAGAATTGATCCGCGGGCAGGCCCAGGGATTCCTCGGTGCGGCCTTCCCGCTTACCCAAAACATGAAAATCTACGCGCACGGAGGTGCTTCTTATATAGATAAAAGCAATTTAAGCATTTTTGGAACAGTCGGGCTCAATCTTCGTTGGCCCCTTCCCTACTACCCGTCCGAATTCGCTCATTCAGGGCATTCTTCATCGGCCAATCACATTTCTCCTGAAGTAATTGACATCATTCTGCAAGCTCCACCCGAATATCGCCCCAGACAACGAGAAAGAATTCGTCTGGCCATTATCGGATCCGATGATCCGATTGTATTCGATTTCATCTCCAGTTTTCAGACCTCTCTTTTGGAAGAGGGAATCAAGGCCTATAATTGGAACAAGATCAATTTACCGGTTGATGCATACTACCGACAAACGAACCTGAACACCATTCCTGCGGATTCACTGTCTTCTGTTTCGAACCGGAACCGCCACCTTTCCATCGCTTTGGAAGGCGCAAAACTTTTCGATCTTGACGGATTGATCGATTTTCAGCTCAAGTATGAAAACAAGAAGAATCGATCCGTTCCGGCACGAATCAGCAATGCCATTATTCGTCTGATCAATCCTCAAACAGGAGAAATATTATGGGCCACCGAATATCGCGGCGGAGATCAGGAATATGATCACAGCAAAAAGATGCTCACCCAGTCATTGATCAAAGCCGTTCGGCAATGGTACAAGTAAGTTCTGTGTTTATTGGAATAAAGCATTATCCTGCCTTTTTGTTTGATTTGCATCTGCTTCGTAGCCCGGCCGAGATAACGAGAATGATAACAAGCACGCTGACCATCGAAGGTCCTGCCGAAAAATCCATGCCAAAAGAGAGTGCAAGACCGGCCAGAATCGATGCTGCTCCGACCACCCATGCAATTACGATACGGCGAAACCACTGATCAGCGAACAAGGCGGCAAAAGTCGCTGGAATTACAATCAATGAAAAGATCAGCAGAACTCCGGCAACCGGGACTGTGAAAGTAATGACCAGACCTATCATACCATAAAATAGAAAATCCCAAAACCAGTGAACCTCTCCGTTTCGTTCTCTGCCGGACTGTGATAGCTGACGGAATCGATGTCGAAAAACATAATACATGATACCCGCTGCCGAATAAACAACCCCTATAATCATGATATCTTTCCACTGAACCCATAGAATTCTGCCGATCAGAATATTTTCAAGATGCGTATCGGCTCCGGTTTCCATCCCCAACAAGAAGAGCATCAAGGCTGCAGCCAGGGCATAGATGACACCGATAAGAGCCTCCTGGGGAATCTGGGTTATTCGCCGGACTGCTATGGCAAAAAACAGGGATGCCAGAATCGAGCAGCTAAAGGCAAACGCATAGGAGATCCAGGTCTCTTCATGAAAACCGAACAGAATCAGTGCCAGAGCAGACCCCACAGCCGCGATCTGGGCCATGGCAATATCGATAAAGATGATTTTCCTCTCGAGTATATGGATTCCCAAATATCCGAAAATCAAGATCATGGACAAGCATGCGATCAACGGTGGAAATAAAAAATGAATGATTTCGAACATAGTTTTCTCCTTGAACGATTACCCGGGGACGTTAACCGGAGAGAACATTTTCAAAAATACTGCCGCTAAAAATACGATTCCAAGGCTGATCACCAGAGTCGGTCCGTAGGGAAGATGAAAAAAATAGGACGTAAAAAGACCCAGCAGAGACGTGATAAATCCCACCAACCATCCAATCTTCAATGCTTTCCCCCACTCCCTGGTAAAAAGTGTGGCAACAGCGGCAGGAATCATCAGAAATCCATAAGCCAAAAGCACTCCGGCAATAGGCACAATCAGCACCGTGATAATTCCAAGGGAGATGAAAAACAAAAGGTCCCAGGCTTTCTCGCGGGTGACGGTTCCCGGATTTTCCGTAATTTGTATGAACTGATGCCTAAACCGGATATGAATCCAGGCCAGCAAAGCGTAAACAACAACCGTCACCCAGACCAGTGTCCAGTTGACCCACAGAAGGCATCCGGCCAGCGCCTGAGTAATATACGCTCCACCGCCGGGCACCTTATCGACCACCAGGAATGATCCGGTTAACGCCAAAGCATAAAGAATACCGATGATCGCTTCATGTGGTATTCTCTGGTTGACAGGCCGGACATAAGCCAGAACAACAGATCCGATCAGTACAGCGATCATCGATACCAGATAGGAAAAAATACTCCCTCCATTGATTCCCATCGCGATTCCAACAATAATTCCCATTCCGGCCAGCTGATCCAGGGCCAGATCGGAAAATACGATACGCCTTCGAATCACATGCAGGCCCAGGTATGTATGTACCGAAGTCACCACGAATAAAAGAACAATTTGAATCGATAAAAAATTGAATGTCTGCCACATCGCAAATGCCTCCATGAATCCTTTTTTAATGCACAATCAGGAATTTGACGATGATTCTCGAGAGCCGGAAACAGCCTGAAGAATTTGTTCGATCCAGTAATCCACCAATGCAAAATTATCGGTGATTTCGGGAATGGCTCCAACAGAAAGGGGAAGAAAAAGTGCCTGAATTCCCGTCTTTTGTGCAATCGTCATGGGGCTTCGTTTTTCGAAATAGCTGGCGACAAGCATCACCTTTACACCCCTGTCTTTGATGAGCTGAATGGTGTTTTCCACATGTTTGGGTGTCGGAGGGATACCGGGTTTTGATTCGATATAACCCAGTATATGGATGCCGAAATCACGGGCAAAGTAGGCCCAGTTCTTGTGATAGGCCATCATCTCTTTACTCCGAAAAGGCAGGGCTTTTTTCAGCCATCCGCCCAGAAGGTCCAAAAGCAGCCCGTCTTGATATTCCTGATTCATGAACTCCATGAACCGTCCAGCAAGAATCAGGTCCGTGAGGGCGTCACCTCCGAAGAGGTTTACCAGCTCATCGCCAAATAAAGCCCTGTCTGTTCGATCACAAAAGTCGGTCTTTCGTTTAACGTATTCTTCCGCGTTTTCAGGATCCACTTTCTGCAGCCCGATAGAAATATTTTCCGCGATGACTTTCCAGTTGACCGGGCTGGTGTGGATATGCGGATTACCGTACATATGAATATCTCCTTCGGAACGGCTGATCGAAGTGACAGGTTTCTCCAACAGTTCGATACCGTGATAGACCGCAACATACCCCACGGCTCCATCCATGATTTTCCTGTTTCTGGCTTTGTCCTGTAGTGTGGTTGTCCAAACTTCCAGATCGAGACCAGTCGTAATAAAAAGATCCGCATCCTTAAGTTTCAGTGCCAGCGAGGGTTTTGGAGGAACAAAATGAGGATCCTGGTCGCCATGTGAAAGATACTCGACACGTACACGGTCGCCTCCGATGGCTTTGGCGATGCTGGCATAATCGGAGAAAGTCGTTATTACCTGAACCGTTCGATGATCGGCGTATGCTGAAAAAAGCATGAATAAAGTCAGAGTAAAAGCAGCAAATAGATGGCGTTTCATTGACGATCCTCCTGTATCAATAGGATTCATGTTTGTGAGGTCCCATGGACCATACAGTCTGAAGAAAGAGGGAGTGATCATGATCCGTCCAGTTTCGCCGAGTGTGGCTGAACTGCAGTCGAAGCATGACGAATTCACTCTGCCAAAAATCAATATAAGGAGTCAAATCCCACTCTGTACACATCCTGTCAAATGGAAGTTCGGAATATCCGGTCCGGATTCCAAGCCAGAATCTCCTGCCGCTTTTGGCAGACAAATAGGCGTAACTTCCGAAACGTTTTCGCGTTCCATGGTTGGTATCACAAAAACTCCAGAAATATTCCTGCCGGAATTCTATGGTTTTGTAATGGGATTCACCCGCCGGGGTCCATTTGACTGTGAAATCCGCACCCAGAATTGTATTTTTCAACCGTCCCAGACGATGAAAACCGTGCGCTCCGGAAAAACCGATCTCCAAATAGGTATTTCTGTTAAGATCATAATAATTCTTAAAATGCAGAACCGTGATTACATTGCGCGGATCTTCGTCAAATGATATTCCGTCGCCTCCGGACACGGCCTCAATATCCAGCTCATTCACATGTGCCCAGAGACCTCTCATCAGAATATTGGCCGACAGCCCTACCCCGCCGAAGTTTTCCAAACCGAAAAGATGTACCAGAGCCCTTGGGCGATCCGCCTGGGGTAGTCCATGGTCATGCCAGCGGTTCAACAGACCGAACTGTGTGTTAAAGTATCCCAACTTCAGGTTAATACCACCGGGAAGATTCAACCACTCCAGATATGCCTCGCCGATCATAGCACTGAGCGGATCGTCACCGTGTGCCGGAATGCCCAGAAAGAATTTTCCTCTGGTGTAGGGGTCCAGAGGCGCGATGATATGAAACTCCGCTTCCCGCAGCGCGAACCGGTTTCTTCCCTCGGTGCGGATGCCCGGTTCTACAATATTCCGGTCTTTCGATGAACTCAAGCTGCCCATAAAATCACCGGTCAAACTGATATTGGGGTTCAGTGCCTGCATTTGGCGTTCTCCACCCCGGAATACTTTGGTCACAGCGGATCTTTCCTCTTTCTTTTGCTGTGACAGGTTTTGGGCCATGCCCATCAGCTTTTTCAACTCCTCTTCATGTTTCTGTTTATTCAGCATATTTTCAAGGTTTTCGATTCTTTGATTCATTCGAGAAATTGCCTGTTTCAATATTCGTAACGAATCCGGTTCTTCGGTTTTCTGAAAATGATTTAAGCGATTTCCCGATTCAGACGGCAAAGTCCGTGCTCCGGTCTGAACCGATAAAATGATAAACAGGACATTCCACAAGATCAATCTCATGGTGTACTCCTCTTTTTGAGATATTTTTTTCAATCAATGATGTTGAATGTTCGATTCAGTCAGGAGAATGTCGAGAATGGGGGCGCTCGTGTTTGAGCGGTTGAAGACACATCTGAAAAATAGACAGAATTTTTGTCCGATGTCCTGAATCGGGAAAATCGGATTTGCTGATTATGGATGGTTTCCAGAATAACGCACTGTATGGGGTCGTAGTCCTGGGCCTGAGCTTCCCATTGACACGCCGAGCAATTGTCATGAAACCGGCCGTCGTTTTCATGATTATGGCCGTCGAGCAGTATCAGACACGATGTAAAAAAGTAGACTGCAAGAAATACAACACCCAATATCTTTCTGTATGATTTCATTGATAAAATCCATCGAATTATTTCATTTAAATTATTCGTGTACCAGCCCCATGCGAAGCACATCCTTGTATTCATCATCCACCAAAATCTCATCCCGAAGAATTCCTTCCACTCTGAATCCCAAATCCTCGTTGAGACGTATGTTACGAATGTTGGTATCAAGCGTGTTAAGATATATTTTATGCAATTTCAACCCCTGAATACCAAATTGGATCCACAAATTTGCCGCTTCCCGGGCCAGTCCCCTTCCCCGGTAATGCGGTTCACCGATAAGTTTTCTGAGTTCGGCCTTTTTCTGCACACGGTCTCGATTCAAAAAGGCCACGGTGCCGATCGGCTTTTGATCCGGCAATGTGACCATTCCCACTACATGTTTTTCCGAATCGAGCAGTTCATCGATAGGCATGGTCCTTGCCGTTGTTCTGGAGAGCTGAAAATACCGTCCTTCAGGATCATTCAGCCAGTGCTCGATTAAATGAAGGTCCTTTCGGCAAAGAGGCCGAATCACGATCCGATCACTCTGAATTGGCAACTTTTCGACGTTTCCTTTCGAAACGGTCGATAAAGCAGGCTGCCGTTTGTATGATCCATCGGTACGATTCTGCATGGCGCAGTCCAAAATGCAGTTGACAAAGCGGACATAATCGACCTGACGAAACCCGTATGAGAGAGTCTCCTTGTAAAGACTTCTTGCCACGGTCTCCAGGGTAGCCTGCGGAATATTGGGTTTCTCATTCATAACGGGCACGCCCTTTCCGGTCGATCGTCTGTGTCATGCATCTGCCGGCACGGAAACGATCAGGCCATTTTATAACCGATTGAACGGAGAAAATCTTTACGTTTGCGTATGTCGTCTTCTTTTTCCACGCCAGAAGGAGCCTGACCATCGACAACACCCAATATGCCTCTGCCCTGATCGGTTTCCGCTACCAGAACCTGAGTCGGGTTGGCTGTGGCGCAAAATATCCGGCACACCTCAGCGACCTGTTTGAGCCCTGGCAGAACATTGACAGGGAAAACATCCTTCAGGAAAACAATAAATGAGTGACCTGCTCCGATACGCATGGCGTTGTCGGCCGCCAGATCGATGAGATCCTGATCCGTTCCCGAAATACGAACGAGCCGCGGACCCGACGCCTCGCAAAAGGCAATCCCAAACGCTATTCCCGGAATCGACTGAACAAGTGTTTCGTGTATGTCCTCGACCGTCTTGATAAAATGCGATTGACCCAGTATAAAATTCAGATTATCAGGATTTTGAATGGGTACGGTTTTAAATTCCATGCGAACCTCGAAATTTTTATTGATGCATCAACACGTTATTTCTTTTTTTTCCCTGAGGTTTTTTCTTCCTCCTCACCCTCATCCAATTCTTTGATCTCGTCATTAACATTTTTAAGACCATCCTTGAATTCGCGAATACCCTTTCCCAAACCCCGGGCCAGTTCGGGAATTCGTTTGGCTCCGAAAAGCAGCAACACTACGAAAAGAATGATCAGCAGTTCACCGTGACCTGGCATGGATATCATGTGCTGTTCCCTCCTCTTATCATTTTCAAAGGGCGGATCCTTTACTCTTCAGAGAAAGCCCGCCATTCCTGGAACTCATCCCAGATACCTGGATTCATCATCGTCATCCATGAACCGATTGATTTCATCCTTCACGTCTCGTGTTGCGTTCTGGAAACGGCTCACAGCCTTTCCAAACTTTTTGGCCAGAGACGGTAATTCTCTGCTCCCGAATAAAAGTAAGAAAACCAGAAGGATGAGAAGCAGTTCATAGGTCCCGATGGATCCCATTTTTACCTCGATCCGTTCAATGATTCGTTCAGTATAAAAAGTTCCTTAAGCCTGGCATCTCCACGAATTATATCCAAACCCCGGCGCCCAATACCGGTCAGCATATAGGCCATAAAGAGGGGCGCCAGACTCCATTGAGGACAGACAGCCAGACATACAATCCCTGCCGAATACAGGATGGACCGCCATCGCTTCGCACCAGGCTGGAAATCAAGACGAGGCCACTGATAAGGAACCGTACTCATCATAAAAATACTCAGAAAAAGCACCAGTATCAGCCAAACCGTCATTGACGGTTCAAAGTCAAAGGGTGGTGAAAAGATTACCATTCCGGCGATTGTCATACCCGCTACAGGCAGGGGAACACCCTGGTAACCCTGTGCCCGGTTACCTTTCTGCAAGGCATTGAAACGCGCCAGACGGTAGGCGCCGGCAAAAACAAACGCCGTACAAGCAAAGGCGCCAACCCATGCATGGGCCATGAAAACAGTTCGGAAAACCAGTACCGCAGGAGCCACACCCGCAGAGATGAGATCGGAAAAAGAGTCAAGCTCAAGACCGAAAGGTGTTTCGCATCCTGTCCAGCGGGCCAGCTTTCCGTCCATGCCGTCAAAAAGTATAGCCAGAATGATAAACCACGCGGCAATTGAAAGGTTCCCCTTCAAAACCTCAAGAACGGCCATAAAACCGAACCCGAAATTAAGCAGAGTGAACAGGCTGGGAATAATGTAACCGCGTTTTGTCTTCATGAATGAATCCAATCACGGTGCCCGCCTTGACAAACGTTCCCGATCGAACGGTCAAAGTAACGGAAGCGGGCAGAATAAGATCAACTCTCGAGCCAAATCGGATCAGTCCGATGATTTCTCCTTTTCCAATCCGATTGCCTTCCAGAATCTCGCAATGAATCCGCCTTGCGATGAAACCGGCGGAAAGACGCATGTTTAATTCCATACCCGCCTTATACAAGCAGAGGCTTATCGAATGATTCGTCAAGCCCGACTTTTTGGAAAAAGCGGGATAAAACGACACTCCGGTTGTTCGTCTGGAAATAACTGTTGCATCCAGAGGAGATCGAATCACATGAACGTTCCACAATGCCAGAAAGATCGATACACGGAGGCGTTCTTCGCCGTTGAATGCCCCTGTTGATTCCCTGCAAACCTCCAGAATTCGGCCGTCTGCCGGCGATACCAGCGTTTCCGGCCTTTCATCGATCCGCCTTGACGGATTCCGAAAAAAACACAGAAAAAAAGACAGAATCAGAAAAAAAAACAAGCCTGCAGCAGCGAACGAATCATGAAAAATCCTGGAGGCGGTAAAACCGGCCGCCGAAAAACAGATCAGCCCAAAAATCCATTTCCCGGCCCATGGATGAACCGGTAGCCTCACGAACAGATCCTTTCTTCGAGTATTTTGTAATCTTCACCCAGGTTTTCCGCTTTTTGAAAAAACCGATCCTGTTCTTTTTGATCCGCCTCTAAATCCCATAAACGGCAATTATCGAGAGATATATCATCGCCCAAAATAATTTGATCTTTCACTCTCCCGAATTCAAGATTCAATTCCACGAGAGTAAGCCGGCGCCTGTGAAAATAAGATTTCAGCACGGCGTTGACCTTCCTCGCCATCATATCGATCGCCTTCATCGCTTCGGGTGATGCATATCCCAAACTGTACGCATGATCTTCATTGACCATAGGATTTCCCAGCAACTGATCCTTAAGGTAATATTCCAGGATTGGAAATTCAAGGGGAGCGCCTTTTTTAAGATGAAACCGCTTGATCAATGATCCGGATGCAAAATTCCAGATTTGCACTTGAATGGGAATCATGTCCAACGCCTGCACCAGAAGCTCGCCGGGTTTGATCAACTCCAGATAATGAGTCGCTACATGGTAGCTGTTAAGGAATTTCAGAAGAGTTTCGCAAACAGCCGCATTGATGTTTCCCTTGCCTTTAATGGTTTTACTCTTTGATTTGATCCAGGGAGGAATATCATCCTTGAAATGAAGGATCATCTTATCGTTTTCCTGGGTGGCGTAGATCTTTTTCCCATGTCCTTCATGAAGCAACTTGCCTTTTCGAATCTCCAAAACAAACCTCCCTTGATTGGTGCGGCCAGCATAATCCACGATTAAAGAAGCACCGGTTTAGAGTCGGTCACAGGCAAACCCGCCCGATTAAACAAATAATTGATATTGCGAAGATGTTTCTCAAAATTAAAACAGTCGTTTACCTGTTCCTCTGTCAATATTTCCAGAATTCGATGATCTTCCAGCAGAATCTTTTGAAACGACTCACCGGATTTCCAGCATTTCATAGCCGATTCCTGGACCAGTGCGTAAGCCTTTTCACGCGTAATGCCCTCCCCGACCATGGCCAGCATGACAGATTGAGAAAAAATCAATCCATGGGTCAGTTCCAGGTTGCGCCTCATGTTTTCCGGATACACCAACAGTCTGTCGATGAGAGAGATCGTTTTTTTCAGAATATAATGCAGAAGAATCGCCGTATCCGGAAGGATCACGCGCTCTACCGAGGAGTGAGAGATGTCTCTTTCATGCCACAGGGCGATATTTTCAAGGGCGGCCCCCGCATTATTTCTAATCAGCCTGGTCAGACCTGTTATCTGTTCACAGGTGATGGGATTTCTCTTGTGCGGCATGGCGGAAGAACCTTTCTGGCCTTCTGAGAAAAACTCCTCGGCTTCCAGGACCTCGGTTCGTTGCAGATGCCGGATTTCAACGGCGATCTTTTCCAGTGTCGCAGCCGCAACAGCCATCATGCTCATGAAATGGGCATGACGGTCTCTCTGAATCACCTGTGTCGAGATCTCGGCGGGTCTCAGACCCAGTTTTTTGCACACGAACTCTTCGACATCCGGATCGAGGTGAGCGAAAGTTCCCACGGCGCCGGAGATCTTGCCCACCGAAACCATATCAACCGCTTCCTCGATCCGCTTCCGGTTTCTTCGGTTCTCCGTATACCATAGAGCCAGCTTCAGGCCGAAAGTCGTGGGTTCGGCATGAATTCCGTGTGAACGGCCCATACAGACAGTATCTTTAAACTCCACGGCCCTTCGCCCGAGCACTTCACCGAGTTCGTCGATCTCTTTGAGCAGCAGTGCTCCGGCTTCCCTGAGCTGCAGAGATGTCGCCGTATCCAGCACATCTGATGAAGTCATGCCGGAATGAATAAATCGTGAATCGGGCCCCACAAACTCGGAAACGCTGGTTAAAAAAGCAATCACATCGTGTTTGACGACCGCTTCGATTTCGTCGATCCTTTTGACATCGAAACGGGCCTTTTTTTTGATCGTTTCCCAGGCTTCCGCAGGAATTTTGCCCTGTTCGGCCAGGACTTCACATACCGCCAGTTCCACATCCAGCCATTTTTGGTATCGATTTTCAAGACTCCATATACGACCCATATCAGGCAATGTGTATCGGCTGATCACAAAAAATCCTCCCGGCTGATGAATAGTGTCAAGGGTTTACTTTTCATCGGTTACCCACTCCAGTTCTAACTTCACCTGAATCAGCTTTCCGTCCCGAAATATATCCAGCGTCATGATGGAACTTTCATTGAGATCGACCCGCTGAATCACGTTTTGTATATCCGAAGTCGAACGAATCCGATGGCTGTTCACAGCCACAATGACGTCTCCTCTTCGGATACCGGCCCGTGATGCGGGGCTGTCTTTATTCACCAGCGTCACAATGACCCCATCGTTTCGTGAGATTCCCAAGGATCTGGCTTCCAGGGGGCCCAGGTTCTCGACTTCCAGCCCGGTCCGAAAGGCACGATCCACACGCCCGATATTTTTCAGATCCGGAAGAATGGTCTTCACTCGATTAATGGGGATGGCGAATCCCAGCCCGATGGATCCTTTGGAATAATTTCTTTCTGTAAAAATGAACGTGTTGATTCCGATACACTGCCCCAGGCTGTTTAAAAGAGGACCTCCGCTGTTTCCTCCGTTGATGGCCGCATCGGTCTGAATCATGTCTTTGTACAGACGATCCTGATAAGAACCGCTGAAATCCATATTTACCGCGCTGATGACTCCAACGGTGACGATCGGTTTTGAATTTACATTGAATAATCCGAAAGGATTTCCCAAAGCGATCACCCATTCACCGATAATTATGTCATCAGAGCTTCCCAGGGGGATAAAGGGAAATTGTTCACCTTCGATCTTCAACAAGGCGACATCATAGGTCATATCCTGCCCTGCAATGCGTGCCTTGTATTGCTTTCCGTCTGTTGTGGTTACAACGATATCCGAGGCATTGTGAACGACATGTTCGTTGGTGAGAATATAACCGTCCGGTGAAATTAAAAAGCCGCTTCCCAGACCCTGTACTCTTCGTTCATATTCCCTGGGGGGAAAGAACAGCCGAAGCCATGGATCATCGAAGAACGGAGATCCCTGAACATACCGTTGAATTTGGGTGACATTGATACCCACCACCGCATCCGATGCGGAATTCACGGCTCGTGTAATGGCGTTCTGACGCGAATGAAAAATTTCATTCTGAAAATCATCGATGGGTTTCGAGGTTTGAGAAGCCGTTGAAGCAGGGGGCAGAATATCTTCCAAAGATTCCAAACCGCCATTACCCGAACAGGTAATCAGCCCTGTTGATACAAGACACAGGAGAAAAAGGATTTTTGAGGTGATCTTCATTCCAATCAATTCGTTTGGACCGCGTTCCAGTCCGACAGAAACCGTTCAATTCCCAAATCGGTCAGAGGATGTCTTACCAGCTGATGTATCACTTTAAACGGTATGGTGGCGATATCCGCACCGATCATCGCCGCCTGAATTACATGAAGGGGATGCCGCACACTGGCCGCAATGATCTCTGTTTCGATCGCATGGTTTTCATAGATGACGACGATCTGATCCACCAATTCCATTCCGTCATGACTGATATCATCGAGCCGTCCCACAAACGGGCTGACGAACGAAGCGCCGGCTTTGGCCGCCAGAAGCGCCTGACACGGCGAAAAAATCAGCGTGACGTTCGTTTTGATTCCTTCCAGGGAAAGCTGTCTGACCGTTTTCAGCCCTTCCAGTGTGACCGGAACCTTAACAACGATATGGGGATCAAGAGAAGACAGCTTTCGTGCCTCCCCGACCATGCCGGCTTGTTCCATGCCCGTAACTTCTGCGCTGACCGGTCCTTTGACGATATCGCATATGTTTTTTAATATGGTTTCGGGTTTCGATCCTGTTCTTTTAATTTCACGGGCCAAAAGCGTCGGATTGGTCGTCACTCCATCCAGAATTCCAAGTTCCTCGGCTTCCCGAATCTCTTCCACGTTTGCCGTGTCGATGAAAAACTTCATGCCTCCTCCGTTTAACTTCTTGTTGAATCAGCCGTTTTCATAGTCTATTCGACACAGGTAAAGCCCCTGCGGCGGAATCGTACGGCCTGCCCTGCGGCGGTCTTTAGCCGCCAGGATCTCCGCTATTTCTTCGACCTCCCGGCTGCCCCGCCCAACCTCGAGAAGAGTCCCGAGAATAATGCGGACCATATGGTGAAAAAACCGGCTGCCCGCAATGGTAAAATATACTTGATTTTCCAGCGATTTCCAACTCATTTCCATGATTTCAGCGACATGGGTCTCTTTTTTATCGGGCTTGCAGAACGAGGTGAAATCGTGTTCTCCGAGAAGTGCTTTTCCGGCTTTCTCCATCGGCAGTATGTTCAGCGGTCCCGAGTACCAGGCAAACCGGCGCGTAATGACTCCGGGATTTTTCATAAATACATATCGATACGTGCGACGTACCGCCATTTTGCGCGCGTTGAAATCGCCCGCAACTTCCTCGGCCTCATGAACCATAATATCTTCCGGCAGCAGACGGTTCAGCCCCTTGTGATACGCGATAAGCGGCAATCCGTTCTCTTCCGGAAAACTGACCACCTGTGCCAGGGCGTGTACGCCCGCGTCAGTCCGTCCGGACCCGGTGATGCTGATCCCTCTTCCTGTCAACTGTTTCAGGGCTTTTTCCATTTCGCCCTGCACAGTCCTCCTTTTTGGCTGTATCTGCCAGCCTGAAAAATCGGATCCGTCGTATTCGACGGTCAGTCTGATGACGCGCCTGTGATTCATTTCAGCCTGTATCCGGTGCAATCGCCGTGGATCAAACCCATGCCAGGATCATGATTCCGGAAACCGCCACAACACCCAGTGCAGCCCCATCCACCCACCGAAACCGAAGAGCCTGGTAGCTGGTTCGATTTTCTCCTCCCCGATAGCACCGGGCTTCCATGGCCAGAGCCAGATCGTTGGCTCGCCTGAAAGTCGAGACAAAAAGCGGAATGATCAACGGGATCAAACCCTTTATTCTTTGAACCGGTGACCCGTTTATCCGGCTTCCTCTTGAAATCTGAGCCTTTCGAATCCGGTCCGTCTCCTCCATCAATGTCGGTATGAAACGCATGGAAATGGACATCATCATCGCGATTTCATGAGCCGGCAGACCCAGTCTCGTCAAAGGCTTCAGGAAACGTTCGATGGCGTCCGTTAAAGCCATGGGAGATGTTGTCAGCGTGATCAAGGCTGCGGACAGAATTAAAACCACTATACGAAACGAATAAAACAGACCCGCATGAATTCCTTCAGTCGTAACAGCCAGGGACAGGGGAAGCCGGATCAAAATGTGTCCTTCCGTAAAAAGCGCATGTATGATCACGGTCAGTATCAAAATCCAGAGAAAGGGCCGAATATTTCGAAAAGCCAGACCTGTGTTTAAACGAGCTGCCTGATAGAGAACAATGGTTCCCAGGGCGATAACGAGCAGAGAGGACAAACGGGGCGCCAAAAAGATCAGGGTCATTAGAATCACTCCTGCCAGAATTTTCGTGCGTGAATCAAGGCGGTGAATTACGGAATCACGAGGCGCGAAATGACCCAATGTAATGTCGGTAAAACGTATCAAGGGATTGATGAGTTCCAGTGAGCCGATAAATATACGCTGTTCTCCGGGTGTTTCCCGATGTTTAGTATTAAAAAATAGACACTTTTTTTAAAAAAGTCAAATAATAAATTCCTTTCCATCCCAATTTGTTCTTGACTTTCTCCCGATTTCAGATTATGTTTCAAAGTTATTTAACCGGAATTATTCGGGTTCGCTCACCTGGTCCGGCCGACTTGAACCGGGGAGTCATTGAGTTTTCGCCCCGGGTTTGCTCGGGAAAGCACCTGTTCACGACTTTGAAAACGATACTCAGCACCCTGCAGAATACACAGCAATCTGTAAACCTATTAACCGGAAGGAGCGATCTATGGCAGATAAGAAACAAACCCTAGAATTCAAACCGTTCATTTCTGCCGAAACGGAGATGAAGGAATTCACCTTCAAAGCCGTTTTTGTCGGGGCCATTCTCGCCATTATAATGGGATCGGCCAACGCCTATATTGGTTTGAAAGTCGGTCTCACGGTTGCGGCGACTTTTCCGGCCGCTGTCATGGCCATGGCGATACTTCGCCCGTTCAAAGGCACGATTCTGGAAGAGAACACGTGCCGTACGACAGGTGCCGTGGGTGAAGCGCTGGTGGCCGGCGCTATTTTTACCATTCCGGCCTTTCTCATTGCCAAAAATCCCAAAACCTACATGCCGATTTGGGAAAATGTCCGCTATTTCGAGAGCACGGTTCTCATGCTCGTCGGCGGTATTCTGGGTGTTCTGTTCATGCTGTTCCTGAGAAGAGTGCTGATCGAAGACAAAACTCTTCGTTTTCCCGAAAGTGTAGCCTGCGCCGAAATCGTCAAAGCGGGACAGGGAAAAACAACCGGTGCCAAGTACGTATTCGGCGCCATGGGACTTTCCGCGTTGATCGATCTGTTTAAGAACCCGCACGGGCTCCTGACGGTTCGAGAATCGATTACGGCCTTTTTCCCCATGCAGGTACAGAATTTCCGCCTGTTCGTGGAAAAAGCCGGAGAGAAGATGCTGCCTTCGGCGGATGTGGTTTCGCGCCAGCCGACCGGCGGCGTCTTTCTGGGATCGCCGGCCGCTTCTCCGGCGATGATGGGTGTGGGGTATATCATCGGCCCCAAACTGTCCGCCATCACATTTACAGGCGGAATTTTCGGCCATCTGATGATGGTTCCGCTTTTCATCTTCATCAATGGATCCTGGGCCGGCGTGGCCGGCACGGAATTCAGCTGGGAAGCGATCGCCGGCGGCGTATTCGCCAATCAGGTCAGGCCTTTCGCCGTGGGCGCCATGCTGGTCAGCGCCGTGTTCACACTGATCAAGATGCGGAAATCACTGGGAACCGGTCTGGCGCGCGCTTTCACGGATCTCAAGGAGATCGGCAAAGCCAAATCCAAGACCATCAACCGGCTGGATCAGGATATTCCCTATTCCCTGACGATTATCGCCATTCTGTTTCTGATCATCCCCATCGCATTTATTTACTATTTTCTGTGCGGCAGTGTGATCGGGGCGATTGTCTCGGCCCTGGTCATGACCGTTACGGGATTTCTTTTCGCCGCTGTCGCCGGTTTCCTGGTGGGAACCATCGGTTCGTCCAACAATCCCATCTCCGGCCTGACGCTCTCCACACTGATCGTCGCGGCTCTGCTGATGTCCGCTATCGGCGTGACAGGCGGCCCCGGAATCGCGGCCGTTCTGGGTGTGGCGGCCGTGGTCTGCTGTTCTTCAGGAGTGGCCGGAAACATTATGCAGGATCTGAAAGTCGGACATATTCTCGGCGGAACGCCCAAGCACATGGAGAAAGGCGTGATCGTGGGTGTCATCACCGCCGGCCTGGTGATGGCTCTGGTAATTCAGCTTCTCCATTCCGCCTACGGCGGTATCGGCGGTGTCGATCTGCCGGCGCCTCAGGCGGGTTTGATGGCCGCCCTTTCTGAAGGAATCGTGGGAGGCGGCATGGCCTGGCCCCTGGTCATTATGGGCATGTTCTTCGCTTTGGGTCTGATTCTCATCGGAGCGCCCGCTCCCATGCTGATCGCGGTGGGCATGTACCTGCCCCTGTACACCACGGCGGCTATTTTCGTGGGCGGCATCATCAAGCTGATCGTTGAAGCCCTCATGAAAAAACGAAACCGCGACAGAGAACGGACCGAAAATACCGGAACCCTTCTGGCATCCGGTCTGATTGCCGGAGAAGCCCTGATGGGTATCGCCATAGCCGGTACGGTCATGGCAGGAGGCGGAAAAGCGATTCTCCCGAAAATCATCGAAGGGGGCAATCCTTTGCTCGGGCTGATTGTATTTGCCATCGTCTTTTTCGTATTAATTTATTATCCGTTGTCCGTTGGCAAAAGAAAAGCGTAAACAGGAAAATCTGCTGGATCTGATTCCATTCCCATGCGTGGACTGGGATCGGCATGAAGACGGGCATGTCGTCATCCGGCAGCCAAAATCAAAAAACCGCTGGGTTCTTGGACTGGTGCGAAAACTGGGCCGAAGCCCTGATACCTGTATTCATCTGGATGAATTCGGAAGCTCCGTCTGGACCTATATCGACGGAAAACGCCGCGTTGAAGAAATCGCCGTCTGTCTGCGAAAAGATTTCGGTGATGCGGTAGAACCCGTTTACGAACGGCTGGGCGCGTTTTTTAAAATACTGGCCTATCAGGAATACATCCGGTACAGGGGCCTGACATCATGACCAATGCATTTTCAAACTTGCGGGCGCGGTCTTTTCGAGACTGCGTCCGCGGGTTGTTTTATTCTTTGCATTTCCTGCATGGCATCGAATATTTGGATTGATTCATGACTTCACTTAAAACCGCCGTGGATTCGGCTCTGCATGATTGCCTGCGTCTTCTGAAACGTGAATCGATTCTGATCATCGCCGATCTTCCCAGGCGGGATCTGGCTTCAGCTTTTTTCGAGCAGGCCCGTCAGGTCACGGAAAAAACCAGCCTTCTGATTATTCCGCCCATACTGCATCACGGTCAGGAACCTCCGCCGGGCGCCGGCGCGATGATGGCTGACGCTGATTCGGTTGTTCTCATTACGAGCCGGTCCCTTTCCCATACCCGGTCAAGACGGAAAGCGTCCGCAAGAGGCACCAGAATCGTCAGTTTGCCGGCCGTAACGGAAGACAATTTAAAAAGAACACTCCTCGGCGACTATAAAAACATCATGGTCAGAAGCCGAAAACTTGCCGATATTTTTACCATCGGGCGTAAGGGAATGCTCTGTACAGAAGCCGGTACAAAACTGTCATTCAGCATCGTTCGAATGAAAGGATACGCGGACACCGGCATGACACATACTCCGGGCGATTTTTCAAACTTGCCGGCGGGAGAGGCCAGTGTGGCCCCTGTACAGGGAAGTTCCCACGGTGAAATTGTTGTAGACGGTTCATTTCCCGGAGTGGGCATGGTTTCCGAACCGGTGCGCATGAGCGTCAAAGACGGCTTTGTCAGCCGTATCAGCGGACAGGAAAGCGCGAGGATGATACGGAATCTTTTACGTCCATTCGGTCATCAAGGCCGGAATATCGCCGAAATCGGAGTGGGAACCAATGAAAACGCCCGCTTGACCGGCTGCACGGTTGAAGACGAAAAGACGCTTGGCACCGTGCACGTGGGTCTGGGGAACAACTGTTCATTCGGCGGAAAAGTCAGCGTCAACTGCCATTTCGATGCGGTGCTTTTACACCCCACGATGATTATTGACGGCACCGCCATTCTCAAAGACGGGATCCTTCAGGTATAGATACCAAACCCTCCCCCGTGACTCCGTCCAGCCATTCTTCGGCCCGATCGGCGACCGCTTCAGCGGTGAATCCGAATTTCCCGGCCAATATCGTATATGGCGCGGAAGCACCGAATCGCCGCATGCCGTGAAACAGCATGGGCCCTTCGGTCAGCTCCTTCCACCCATGATCCTTGGCCGCCTCAACGATCATGACCGGTATACCCGGGGTCAAAACCGAGCGCCGGTATTCCGCCTCCTGTCTTTCGAATCGTTCCCGGCACGGCATGGACACGACCCGAACCTTTCTTCCCTTTTTTTCGAGCTGACTGCAGGCGTCCAGGCACAGAGCCACTTCCGATCCTGAAGCGGCCAGAATGATATCGGGTGCCGTTTCCGTTTTGAGAATATAACCGCCCCTTCTCACCCAATCCGGCCTGAATGTTCCGGGATGATTCACGGCGGTGACTTTCTGGCGCGTGAGAATCAGAGCCGTCGGCCCCCTGTTCTCCAGTGCCTCCACCCACGCGGCCGCGGTTTCCAGCCCGTCGGCGGGCCGGAAAACCGTCAATCCCGGAATAATACGAAGCGCCGCCAGGTGTTCCACCGGCTGATGGGTGGGCCCGTCTTCCCCCAAAAACAGGCTGTCATGCGTAAACAGATAGATAACCCTGAGTTTCATCAGCGCGGCCAGCCGAATGGCGGGACGCATATAATCGCTGAATACCAGAAATGTAGCCCCGTAGGGTATCATCCCGGACAGCGCCATGCCGTTCAGGATGCCGCCCATGGCGTGTTCACGGATGCCAAAATGAATATTCTTGCCGGAAAAAGTATCTTTTTTAATTGAAGCGCTTCCCTTAATCAGAGAATTGTTGGAAGGACCGAGATCCGCCGAACCGCCGATCAGCACAGGCAGCAAAGAAGAGGCTGTCTGTAAAATTTTGCCGCTCCACGCGCGTGTGGGCAGGTCTTCTTCGGAAACGACCTTCAGGAAAGAATCAATCAGTCCGGCAGGCATTGACCGATTCTCAAATCGATCCCACTTTTCTGAAAGATCCGGAGACGATTTTCGCCATTCATTCATAGCACGGGTCCATTCTGTGTAGTGCGTGGACCGTTTACTGACAATCTCTTTGAAATGCCGCCGCACGTTCGAAGGCACGGAAAAAGGCGGTTCTTTCCATTGCAGGTTTTGCCGGGAAAGGCTGACTTCTTCGAAGCCCAGGGGGGCTCCGTGGCTGTCGGCAGAATCCTGTTTGCCGGGACTCCCGTAACCGATATGGGTTGAGGCAATAATCAGCGTGGGCCTTTGAGTCTTCTGTGCCGCGATTGTCAATGCCTGATCGATCTGATTGTGGTCATGTCCGTCTATTTCGATCGTCTGCCATCCGCAGGCTCGAAATCGCCCTGAAACGTCCTCTGAAAAAGCGAGATCGGCTGCACCTTCGATTGTTATTTTATTATTATCATAGATATATATTAGATTGCCAAGACCCAGATGACCCGCCAGCGAAGCCGCTTCGGCTGAAATGCCTTCCATTAAATCGCCGTCGCTGACAATTCCGTAAATACGGTAGGAAACGGGCTGAAAACCGCCTCCATTGAACATTTCGGCTTTTATTTTGGCTGCCAGAGCCATGCCCACTCCATTGGCAAAACCCTGTCCGAGCGGCCCGGTGGTGGTTTCCACACCGGGAAGCGATCCATACTCAGGATGACCCGGAGTTCGGCTTCCCCATTGCCGGAATTGCCTGAGATCATCCATGGATACATCGAATCCGCACAGATACAGCAGCGCATAGAGCAGCATGGAGCCATGTCCGGCGGAAAGCACGAAACGATCGCGATCGGGCCACATCGGATCGGACGGCATGTAGCGTAAGTGTCGTGTCCACAATATATAGGCGCAGTCGGCCATACCCATAGGCATACCGGGATGTCCGGATTTTGCTTCTTCAACGGCATCCACCGCCAGAAATCGGATGGCATTGACACAGTGCCGGTCCAGTGATTGAGATTTTGGTCTTTTCATGAAAGCTCCTGAAGCTAAATCATTTGACCGAATCAGGGGTTTTGCAATACGGAAAGTCCGAATGCTCGCCGTGAAACGAATAGGAATAAAGCACTGCCGGGATCCCTCTTTTGACTTCACTGACTGTAAAGAAACTCATCATGCTTCGGTCCCAGGCAACGGCCTCTCCTTGCGGTTCGGGGATATAATGAACAATAAATGTGGTATCCTGAGTAAAAGAATGGTTATCCGGATTTCTTTGATAGATAAAGACTTGCGTATAGTTCTTTATGATCAGCCATTGCCCGTCACGGGAAAGATCGCCTGCTGTGATGAGGCTGTGTTCCCACGTTGTTTCGTAAATTAAGGTATCAACACGTCCGGATATTTGCGGAAAAGGCGCCCGATACACACGCGCAGCATTTATTTCCTTGCTGATTATGATCAGATCTTTTGTCAAAGGATCCGCTATGAGCGTCTCCGCATCACGCGGTCCGTCCGGATAAACGAAACGGAAAGTATCGACATCACGGATCAATTTCCCGTCAATGGTTTCCTTTTCCTCCGGTTCTGCAAAACGATGTATCTGAATCGATTTACGGCTGGAATGATTGTCGCCAATATCTCCGATAAACAGATAATCCCTGCTTTGATCAGGTCCCGGTCCCATGGCGATATCTTCCCAGTCCACCGCGTCTATATTCTGAAGGTAAATAATTCCGGCATGAGAACCGTCCGTGCGTATGGCAAAAACCCGGGCTGAATCGCCTGAATCATTATGAGTCCACAACAGATCGTCATGCCTGCGGCTCTTGACCAGACCGGAAGCCTCCACCAGATCCGGGTGCTCGACCGCGCCGCAGGTTCTTCGAGGACCGAAGGATTGGGCCCAAACCACAGCTACCTGCTGTGTCAGGAACAGAAAAAACATGAGAAACCATCCCTGCATTCTGAATACACTTCCGAATCGGCGTGCGCCATCGATATGTTTCTTCCTATCTTCCAAATGTGACTCCGGACATCAGGCTGCGGCCCGGCATGGGCACGCCGGGTATCTCCTCGATAATCACATCCAGACAGTTGTTCAATTCCATATAGAATCGAAGTGAAGAATTCAGTCTGAAAATGATGCGGGTATCCAGAATCCAGTTCACAGCCTGCTTTTGTCGGCTTTTTCCCTGAATCAGCCAGTTCTGTTGAATACGTTTCGACCAGACCAGGTTTCCGCGGCATGTCAGATGATGACGCCAGATTCCCGCTCCGTATTTGGACTGTGCATCGATCGGGCTGTTTTCCAACCTGTCCAGAAAGATGTAATGCACAGCCAGATTCCAGCGGGTGTTCAGCGATCCCCGTATGCCTGCGGAGATTCCCCGTACATGAATCAATCCGCTGTTGGTCACTTGCCAGGGCATGGATGCGTCGCTTCGAATCCAGTCGATTTTGTTCGTCTCTCTTCGATAGAAAAGAGCGGCTTCCGCATGAAGGCCCCGAATCTGGTAACCGGTTCCTGTCTCAAAAGACCAGGCGCATTCCGGCTGAAGATCGGGATCGCCCTGATTGGCCGGAGATTGATAGTACAGTTCGGTAAATGTGGGGGCGCGAAAGGCGCGGCCCGCGGATAAACGTCCATAAAGTGAAGCCGATCCGAACCGCATATTCAAAGTCGGATTAAACTGGTGGCCCCATGAATCATTCCAGTCCCATCGGATTCCGGAATTGACGCGGATCGCCGAAGCCGGGACCATCTCGGTTTCTCCGTACAAAGCGGCTCTCGAACGATGCCGGTTTCCCAGCTGGGTACTTTGCAGGTTTTCACCCAGTACATCCGTTCCTAAAACGGCTCTTCCCCAAAGTGTGCGGAATTCAGACTGCCACTCCCCGCCCCAAATTGTGGTGGAATGATTCGTACGGAACCACTCGGGGTCATTCTTGTCGAGTATGAAATCATCATGATGCCTTCTGCCGTGCCATCGAAAGACCCAGGGAGGTTTTTTTCCCCTGTTTCCCCTTAGTTCCACGGCCGCGTTCCAGGACGAAGTCTTTTCCCTGGAAGGATAGTCCGCGTAGAAACCTCCGGCCCCGAAATCCTTGAATTGTCCCCCTGCCCTGGCGGACAGGGTCCAGTCGTCACGGTGCCATCGCATCTGATAGGAAAGAAGCCAGTTTTGGTAATCCGTATCGCTTCGATACCCGTCGGAACGGGCCTGTTCCAGAGAGCCCCGGTGATGAACCGGTCCGGTTTTCCATCGATGCGATATACCCAAATCCACGGTCCCGAAGGATCCCCCGCGAAATGAGAGATCCGTACCGGTTGAAAGATCATTTCGTGTAATGATTTGAATCACGCCGCCGAAAGCCTCGGAACCGTAAAGGGATGAAGCAGTGCCTGACAGCACTTCGATCCTTTCGATATCCGACAGGGCCACGGGTATTTCACTGTTGTGATGGCCGGTTTGGGGATTGTTGATTCGAACTCCGTCGATTAAAACGAGCACCTGTTCAAAGGACGCGCCGCGAAGAGAAAAGTCCGCGGCTCCTCCGGTATTCCGGCGCTGCAGATCTACGGTTCCCATATGCCGGAAAAGACTCACTACAGAACCCTCGGCCAGCTCTTCAATCTCTCTTCGGCTGATGATTTCCACTTCCCTCAAATCGGCGGAAGAGATCGAAAGACGCGTTGCGGTGACGATTACGGGTTGGAGAACGGATTGACTGATCAAAGGTCCACTGAGGCAGAATACAAGACCGAACCACTGAATATTCATCGATTCCTCATGGGGAATTCATCGTTTGATTCCCATCTCCTGGATGAGTTTCGCCCGTATTTCCTGCGGATCCAGCACAAAATCCACTTTTCCGGTGTCCAGGGCGGCTTTGGGCATTCCCCAGATAATGCTGGTTTGTTCGCTCTGAACGATCGTGAGGCCTCCCACATCCTTGATATGCGCAATCCCTTCGGCTCCGTCTTTTCCCATTCCGGTCAGAAGCACTCCGAGTGGCCGAAGCCCGACCTCGCTCTTGATTGATTCCATGGTTACATCGATGGACGGGCTGACATAGTGGACCTTTTCCGCGTTAAACAGGTGAATAATGCGGTTATCCACCAGGCCGCAATGCACTTCGCTGGGTGCCACATACATGAAACCCGGTTTGATGTATTCACCCTCTTCAGCCAACTTCACGGTCATTTCCGTCTGAACATTCAGGCTCTCACAGAACGTGTTGTTCACGAATTTGGGCATATGCTGAACCAGGATCAGGGATCCATTCAGGCAGGGCAGACCGGTAAAGATCTCTTTCAGGATACGCGGACCGCCTGCCGAAGAACCGATCACACCGATTCGCTTTACGAACATGCATCCTCCCTGCGCGCCCCCTGTATTTGATTTTGGGGCGGGTGTGCGATCCTATTTTAAATAGGACAGGTATTCATTGACTATTGTCAACAACTTTTGATTATCAAAAGGTTTTCGAATGTAGTCGAGCACGTACTCTTTCAATCCGTCCATTTTCCGATCCGGCTCCCCTTGACCAGTCAGCATGCAAATCAACACACCCTCGGTGTATCCTTTTGCAACTATTTTCTGAATGGTTTCCCATCCGTCCATTTTCGGCATAATGATATCCATCAGAATCAGCCCTTTGAATCCTTCGGACAACTTCTTCAGGCACGCCTCTCCGCTGTCAGCTGAAACAACTTCGATGTCATTACGCCTCAGCAATCGAGTCACAACATGCAGAACGGTTGGGTCGTCATCGACGATCATTACCTTGGCTTTCATATGCCGTCCTTATTTTTGCCGGTTCAAACAGTGTTGATGCAATTCTCAGGATGCAGCTTTTTTCTCCCCTGTTTTTGAATACTCACCGGGTCAGCCGGCGCCTGGCCTTTTTCAGGTTTCTTCCGAAAAGCGGATGAATTTCGACATGCCGGTCAACCCCGTTTTCACCGAAACTGGTGGTTTTAATGCCCTCCCTGTCTTTTAAATATTCATGGATAACGAATCGTTCAAAGGCACCCATGGGAGGAAGATTCACAGGCCTGCCCGTCATTAAAACTACCTGTGCGTTTTGCTCGGCAAGTCTTCTGAGCTTCCCGACCGGATAAATTTTCAGAACGCAATCACCGTTCTCACGATAGCTCTTCACCCTATATTCCCGGGTTCGTTCGAAATGCTCATGAATGCATTTTCTCTGAAACCCGTTGAATCCCCGAATGATATAAGCCTCAAGCGTGTCTACAAGGTGACATTCCGCTTTGTGGATTTCATTCTTAATTTTTGGGTCAATTCCGGGTTTATCCCGGCGAAATCTTTTCGCATGAGGCCGTGCATCCTGTTCCACTGCAGGCTCCCTTTCATCTCGTTTCAGTCATTTACGGCAGGTCCGGCACTTCGAATGCTTGACTGTTTTGATGAACAGATTCATTATAAATAAAAATCCGTCTATTTGCAAGGATTTTTATTCGTTTCATTTCGTGCACAATGATTCCACAGGCCGGACTTTGTCGTGGATAAGAAGACGGCCTCCATTTTGAATTCATTGCTCATTTTTGATTTTTTTCTTGACATTAACGGGCATTTGGCATACACTAAAATTATCGGTTCTTCAGGCCGGGCCATGACTGCCACCTTTTTTTACCACGGAGGATATTCTATGGACAGACGAACATTCATTCAGGCTTTCGGTGCGGGAGCGGCTTCCTGGCTTTCCCTGTCCCGGGCCAACGCATCGGCCTATCAGAGTTTGAGAAGTTTGAATCAAAAATATATCCGTGACAACTCGCCTGACGGAAAATACTGGGAAGCGGTGCAAAAACACTTCTGCTTCGAAAACGATCTCGTCATGATGAACAACGGGACCGTGGGCCCCATTCCTGAACCGGTTTACAATACCTTCACGCACTATATCCGCATACAGGCTGCCAATCCCTACGACTGCTACGCGGTTCTGCCTCAATACAAGGACACGGTCCGCCAGCAGCTGGCTCGCCATATTCACGCCGACACCGATGAAGTCGCCGTGACACGGAACACCACAGAAGGGCTGAACCTGGCCGCCCATGGTCTGAAATTGAAATCCGGTGACGAGGTCATTCTGTCCAGTCATGAGCATCCGGCCGGAATTCAGCCATGGCGTCTTCGCGCCGCCCGGGACGGCATCAAAATCGTGGAAGCCAAACTGGCCGCGCCCCCGAAATCCATCGATGAAATTGTGTCTTCCTTTGAAGCGGCCATCACTCCCAGAACCCGGGTGATCAGTGTCAGCCATACCGTTTACCTTACAGGACTGATTGTTCCGGTCAGAGAATTATGCGAAATGGCTCACCGCCACGATATCCTCGTGGTCGCGGACAGCGCCCATGGTTTCGGCATGCTGGATCTGAATATGAAATCCCTGGACGCGGATATCTTTGTTTCCAGCCCCTACAAATGGGGATTCGCCCCGACCGGTCTGGGTATGCTGTACGTTAAAAAACCGGTTCAGGACAGCCTGTGGCCTCTGATTGCTTCGTCCGGATGGGACACACTCGGCAGCGCTCAGCGCTTCGAAACTCTGGGGCAACGCCTGGATCCTCTGTTTTTCGCCCTTGAGGAAGCCATGAAATTCCAGAATCAAATCGGGAAAAAACGCATCGAACGCCGCATCAAGACTCTGGCGGGCTATCTGAAAGAACGGCTTCATGCCATCGACCGAGTTCGCGTTCATACACCGGATGATCCCTATTTAAGTGCCGGGCTCACGGCCTTTTCCATTAAGGGTGTTGACCCGGAGCACATCGTGAATTTTGTCCGCGAAAAGCACAATATTGTTATTCGCACGATCGGCCGTGAGTCGGACAATACACTGGGAGTCCGCGTATCCACACCCATCTATGTGAACATGGATTCGATCGACCGTCTGCTGGATTCGGTTCGCTATCTGGCTGAAAAACGGTCCTGAACCACACAGACAATGGATGTGTTTTACCCACTCCAACGGAGTCTGTATTGAAGCCCTTGAAAAATGCGTACGAGAATCTTCCCGGATTCAATTGTTTCTGCTGTTCCAGAAAAAATCCGGCAGGTCTGAGAATGGAATTCTTTGAAGACGGTTCGGACATTGTTTGTATCTGGCGAGCGAAACCCGAATTTCAGGGATTTCCGAACCGGCTTCACGGCGGCATTCAATCCACGCTTCTGGATGAAACAGCCTGCTGGGCCGTTTTTCTCAAACAAGGGACCGCGGGATTCACCGCGAAACTCGACGTCCGTTTCCGGCACACCGTGTCCATCGATCAGGATCTGACCATTCGCGCGAGAATCAAGGAAACACGGCGAAATCTGGTCATGATCGAAACAACGCTGTCAGACGGGAGTGGAAGGATCTGTACCGAGGCGGAAGCCACGTATTTTACCTTTTCACCCGACCAGGCCGAAAAACACATGGCCTATCCGGGGTCTGAGGCCTTCACGCAATCAGACGACTGAAAAGTATTTATATTTTCAGTACAATCCAGACAGGCAGACGATCCGAAAGTACCGACTGGCCTTTAAAAACCTGAATACCGATGTCCGTTCCCCACTCACAATGGCCTAAATACGGCCATACAGGGGGTGTCACGGCGATTTGATCTCTTAAGATGACCTTCCACACCCACACAAGATACAAGCTTAATAGTATTGCCGGGCACGACGGTCATGCTGACCGGCTGGAACCTCTGATCTTTTATGATGCATTTGCTCTCCGTAAGCAGAAAAACTTCTGTTTTTTTCCCGCAAAATGAAATCAAGATCAGGATCAGACAGGCCGTCCATAATTTCACACACTTGAATGTCCTGAAAAGGCCATACATAAATATCCTCCTTCTTCGTCTGGTATCAGTGTATCATGAGAAAACGAAATCCTGTCACGAAAAGGGTTATTCCGATTCGCTGACGGGAATCACCAGGACTGGATGCTGAGTATGCCGCAATACTTTTTCCGTGACGGAACCGAAAAAGAGGCGTTGAATACCGGTTCGGCCGTGGGTAGCGATGACAATCAGATCGATATCCTCTTCTTCGGCTATTCGGACAATCTCATCGGCTTCATTGCCTAAAGCCACTTCCGCTTTGACCCGTATCTTTTCCGGTACACGCTTTTTAATGAGTTTATCCAGATTTTCCCTGGCATGTTTGGCCAGTTCTTTCTGATATTCGGGAATATTGAAGCCGGGATAACCGGTCATGCCCGCAGCCACGGGTACGGGGTTGACCACATGCAATACGATTAACTCGGCTTTGAATTGAGAAGCCATGTCTATGGCACGTTGCAAAGCCTCATACGAAAATTCACTGAAGTCTGTGGGACAAAGGATTTTTTTAAAGGATATCATATCGTCCTCCTTGACTGAAAGGTTCAATGGAAACAACCATACGACTGTTTAATAACAGACCGGGCCTCGAAAAAAACAGAAAATCCGTACAGTGATGGTTCTAATTGCGCAGGGATAGTCGGAAGAATTGAACGATTTTTTCTGGATAATCTATCATCTAACTATATAATAATAATTATTTACGTTAATGTCAACAACAAAATCAATTCCGGTTTTCCGTCCTAAAAAGAATGGAGTCATTGACCTTGCAGCCAATGACTCCATTTGGTCGGGGCGGAGAGATTTGAACTCTCGACCTCATGCTCCCGAAGCATGCGCGCTGACCGGACTGCGCTACGCCCCGCCTTTAAAAATCCCATAAAATCCGATAACACCCAGAGAAGCCAGGGTAACGACCACTCCTGCCAGAAGAATCCCCAGAATGATGCACGGAACGGCCTGACGTTTTGGAATGCCGAAAATGAAAGCGGCAATCGATCCTGTCCACGCTCCGGTTATGGGAAGGGGGATTCCCACGAACAGAATCAGACCCAGGGCTTCATATTTCTCGATCAAACGGCTCTTACGCCTCGTCCTTTCAAAAAGCCAACTGAAAAACCGGTCGAACAGCCGCCATCGCCGCAGAAATCCGGAAACCGGATCCAGCAGAAGGAGAATCGGCATGACCGGCAGGAAATTGCCAATCACAGCCAGTACATAAGCCGTGGGCCAGTCTAGCCCTCCTCCCACCGGCGGAGAGGCCAGTGCCCAGGGTATGGCTCCTCTCAATTCTGCAATCGGCAAAGTGGCTATAATCAGTGTAATCCAATGAGCCGGAATCTGTCCTAAAGCATTAATCAGGTCATGAACCATGAGCATTATCCATTTTTCCGACTCTGAAGGCAATCAAGGTTCTCAGAAAATCCCATGTATCCCGGCCTCTTCGTATATGGCTGGGCGAATTGTTGTACAAAGTCTGAATGGGACAAAACCGGATTACCCAACCCTTTCCGGCCGCTCGGAGAAGCATTTCGGTTTCCACTTCGAAACGTTTCGCATCGATCTCCAAATTTTTCAGCTTTTCGGTTCGAAACAGCCGGAAGCCGCATTGACTGTCAGGAACAGGCTGTTTGATACATCGTGAAATCATCCAGGAACTGATTCGGTTGGACAGAATGCGATCAGCAGGCATGATTCCGTATTGGAACTTCCTGCAGCCGATGACCAGATCGGCATTTTCCCGATCCATGATGGCAATCATCTCCTGAATCTCGGACGGATCATGCTGACCGTCTCCATCAAGGGTAACGATTCCCTTCGCGGACCGTTTCAGCGCATACCCAATACCCGATTTAAGGGCCTCCCCTTTTCCAAGGTTCCGAGTGTGTCGGAGCAGAAAAACATTAAAAGAATCAACAACAGCTGCTGTTTCATCACATGAACCGTCATCCACAACCACGATACTTTCCCTGGATACCACACGCAAAGATTTTAAAAGAACATCACCTATTTGCCGGGCAGAATTATAGGCCGGAATGACAACCGAGACCGGTATCCGGCCTGAATCAATTGATCTGAACGTCATGATTCTTTCTCCCGGCTCAAATTCCTCCTAAATAATTTCACAGTTTAATAAATATCCTGTAAAAATGCAAAATGTTTTTCTATTTGACACGTATTTTTTCAAATGGTTATTCCCATCGTATATGCATTTCGTCCAGCAGATGTCCTGCGCCGGAGAAACGGTCGAGTACGAATAGTGCATAGCGAATATCCACACTGATCGTGCGCTGCCATTCGGGAATGATGTAATAATCACTCACCACGCTCTCATAGGTCATATCAAAAATAATTCCGACCTGCTCACCACGCGCGTTCAACGTGGGGGATCCGGAATTGCCGCCGGTGACGCTGGTGGTATTGAGGAAGCAGACGGCGATATCATTCAAACCCGGATCCGCATACGGCCCGAACTCCCGGTCACGGGCCAGCGTTTTCAATTTCTCCGGGACTTCGAAAGGAAATTCGCCGGTTTCCTTTTCAAGCACGCCGGACAAGGTAGTAAAAGGTTCGTAATAAACCGCGTCACGCGGGTAATATCCCTCGACCGTGCCACAGGTGAACCGAATGGTTCCATTGGCGTCCGGAGCCAGAAGAGATTCCATCTCCAGAAGACCTTTCAAATAGACTTTTCTGAGGTCCCTGAGCTGCTGTCCTCTGGTCTCCTGTTTTTCGCGATATACTTTCAGTTCCTTTTCCAGTTCCATGGCCAGCAAAAGAAGCGGATCTTTCGACTCTTTCAGTTCCTCGGGCGAACTGTCCAGCCATAAGAGACGCTGTTGCGCGTCATGCAGGCGTGTGCGATCGAACCAGTCATCCACGCGGCCTCGTATCTGCTCTTCATTCAGAGCGACGAGTTCCTGAAATGCGGACGGCAGGGTTTCCGGAGCGTCATGAATCCATTTCCAAAGACGAAACATGAAAAGCTTTCTGTCGGTGTTCAGGTCATATCCCCTTTCGGCCAGTTCGATGGAGCGGCGAAGAGATATCCGGTTTCTCTGCTGAAAGGCGGCGTCTCTTTCCATGTCGGATTTCAGGGACTCCTCGGCGTTTCTGACCAGGGTATGGGCCTGGCTCATGAGTGATGAACCGTAATATCCGGACAAAAAGGAACCCAGCGCCTGAAACCGCTCGCTCTCTTCCGCGGAGTCTTCGATAAACGCGTCGATGTCGGCCAGCACATTCTCATACGCGCGCCTGCGTTTTTTATCGGCCCGGACCCAGTCCATGAAATTTTCTTCGTAACTCGTTTTTAAAGAGACCAGTTCCGCACGATTGAATCCTTCGAGTTTGCCCTGATAATTTTTCAGGCCGTTGTTCAGCCCCTTGATTTTTCCGGCGTATTTGATCTGAATCTCCCGGTTTCCGGATCCCGCCTTTTCGAGAAAATCGATCAGCTCCCGCCGATCCCGAATCCCTTTTTCCATCTGCTTGATGTCGGCCTGAAGCTGCGCCAGGGTGATGTGGCGTGAAGTGCGGCCTGGATATCCCATGACAAAAGTAAAATCGCCCTCTTTCAATCCGGCAGCTGAAATTGTGATGACCGCGCCCGGTTCATAGGGCACATTATCCTCGTGATATTCGGTGCCGACTCCCTCTGGTGACACGTAAGCCCGCAGGATCGCGAAATCGCAGGTGTGCCGGGGCCACATCCAGTTGTCGATATCCCCCCCGAAATTGCCCAGAGATCGCGGCGGCGCGTAAACCAGCCGAATGTCCAGAAGCCTCTTGAAAACGTACAAATAGTACTGATTGCCGCTGTACATGGAAGCGACCCGGCATCTCAGGTCCTCTCCCCGCGCCTCTTCGCGGGCGATCATCCGTTTTTCAGCCTCTTCGATGGCTTTTTTGCGCTCGAGAGGCGTCATTCCGGGTTTGACATTTTCCAGAATTTCCCGGGTCACTTCATGGTAAGAAAGGAGCACATCCGCCACATTACCCGGTGCGGGGATCTCCTCCTTCTGATTTTCGGCGATGAATCCATGCGTGATATAATCGTTCTCCGTTGTGGAAGCCCTTTGAATGGCTCCGAAAGCGACATGATGATTGGTCAGAATCATGCCCCTGGAACTCACGAATTCGCCGGTGGCGCCTCCCAGCCAAACCACGGCGCTCATGAGACCGGTGCCGTCTTCACGGGTCAGCATGGATGGATCCATCAAAAGCCCCATCTGTTCCAAATCCAGATCTTTCATCTGATGCGGCATCCACATGCCCTCATCGGCCCGGACACTCGAAAAGAAAAGGGTCAGCATCAGCAGCAGGCAGTTTATTTTTCTCATGTTTCGCTCCCTGATTTTTTTCCGATCAAACCGTGAGACGGAATATAATCAATTTTTACCGAAAATGGAAGAGAAAAGGCAAAGCGCAGAGCGCATGGCGGAAAAAACGTGAGAGGTAAAGACGTGAGGAGAAGCCGTTTCTTTGGCGGCCTCAGAAAAATGGCCGTCTCGAGAACGCGAGCCGAGCGAACGCCCGGAAGGAATTGTTGTCTGATCCCGATTTTCCTTTATTTAAGCGCTTTGCGCGTCTATAATACCATATCGGGAGAGTTTCAATTCCTTCAGTGAGCGAGGCGGCGTTCAAGGCCATTTTTCTGCAGCCGAGATTCTTTTGGGTACTTTTCTTTTAAAGAAAAGTACCCCGCCGGAGGCCAAGGAAGCATTTCGGATTGCGGATCGGAAAGACGCAGAGCGCAGAGCGGAAAACCCTTCGGGATGTATAATTCATGATTCATTCATGAATGGCTATAATAATGGACGGCCCCCAGGGCCGCCGCAACTACCCGAACAGAAAAATATTATTTGAGAATTTAATAAAAATATCTTACCATATACAGATACAGAGAAAAACGCTGCATTCATACTCTTCCGAACAGACGGTTATTACATAAGGACTGATCTATGCGACGCGTATCGATTGTATTCATTATTCTCAGCGTGTATTTATCGTCGAACCCGGTTTCAGCCGGTTCCGCGGAATTCCGTTTCGATTCACTCGACCTTCGCTATCGATGCATCGGCCCCAACCGCGGCGGCCGCGTCACCGCGGTGACCGGCATTCCGTCGCGGCCGTCCACGTTCTTTATGGGGTCTACAGGCGGAGGGGTCTGGAAAACCGTTGATTATGGTCAGACCTGGATCAATGTTTCGGACGGTTTTTTCGAGACCGGTTCCATCGGCGCCCTGGCCGTCGCGCCGTCCGATCCGGATATTGTTTACGCCGGAACCGGTTCGGAGGGCCTGCGAAGCAATGTAATCAGGGGCCGTGGAATCTACCGGTCTGTGAACAGTGGTGAATCCTGGACGTTCGCCGGTCTTAAAGAGACGGGCCAGATCGGCGCGGTTCTCATTCATCCAAACGATCCGGACCGCGTCTGGGCGGCCGCGCTCGGACAGCCCTTTGCGCCCAATCCGGAGCGAGGTGTCTATCGCACCACGAACGGAGGCGCTTCGTGGGAAAAGGTTCTTTTCCTGTCGGACTCCACGGGAGCGGTGGATCTGGAATTCCACCCCGGCGATCCGAATACAATTTACGCCGCCATGTGGCGCGCGGAACGCAAACCATGGACCATCATCAGCGGATCCGCCGAAGGCGGCGTTTACAAATCCACCGACGGCGGCGATACATGGCGGCGCCTCACACGCGGGCTGCCCTCCGGGCTGATCGGCAAGAGCGACCTTTCCGTGACTCCCGCCGATCCTGACCGGTTGTATGTGCTCATGGAGGCGAAACCCGGCGGCGGCCTGTACCGTTCGGACGACTGCGGAGAGAGTTTCCGTCTCGTTTCCGACTACGAACGACTGCTGGAACGTCCGTTTTATTACACCAATGTGCATGCCGACCCCTCCCTTCCGGACAGGGTTTACGTGAACTGTACCTCGTTTTTCCGTTCTGATGACGGAGGATCCACTTGGACCCGTCTGGGCAATCCGCATGGAGACAATCACGACATGTGGATTCACCCCCGCAATTCGAACCTCTATATTCAGTCGAATGACGGAGGCGCGAATGTGACCCGCGACGGCGGCCAGACCTGGTCGACCCAGCACAACCAGCCTACCGCCGAAATTTACACGCTTCATGTCGACGACGCCTTTCCATACTACGTGTACGGCGGACAGCAGGACAATACCACGATCGGTGTTCCTTCTTTTCCCCCTTATCCATCTCCATCCGGCCCTTCCGGCTACTGGAGAGTCGCCGGAGGATGCGAAACCGGTCCCGCGGTGCCCAGACCCGGAGCGCCGCACATCTTTTACTCCAACTGCAAGGGCCGCTTCGGGCGATACAACAGGATAACCGGACAGGAAAAGCAGTATTATGTGGGCGCGGCCAACATGTACGGCCACAATCCCGAAGATCTGAAGTTCCGTTTTCAGCGCGTGGCCCCCATTCTGGTATCTCCGCATGACCCCGATGTTATATACCACGCCTCGCAGTATGTGCACCGCACCACGGACGAGGGCGTCACCTGGGAAATAATCTCTCCGGATCTGACGGCCTTCGAACCGGACAAACAAGTGATTTCGGGCACGCCCATCACGCGCGACATCACGGGTGAAGAGGTCTACAGCGCCCTGTACGCGCTGGCCGAATCGCCTCTGCGACAGGGCGTGATCTGGGCCGGATCGAATGACGGACCGGTTCACGTGACCACGGACGGCGGATCACACTGGAAAAATGTGACTCCTCCGGGCCTGCCTCCAGGCGGACGCGTGCAGACCCTGGAAGCCTCGCCGCACAATCCCGCCAAAGCCTATGCCGCGGTCTACAGGATACTTCTGGGGGATTACACCCCCTATCTGTACCGAACGGAAGACTACGGTGAAACCTGGACCCTCCTGACAACCGGTGAAAACGGCATTCCCGCGGACTGTGCCGTGCGTGTGGTGCGTGAAGATCCGGATCGCGAGGGCCTTCTCTATGCGGGAACAGAGACCGGGATGTTTCTTTCGTTCGACGACGGAATGAACTGGATTCTGTTTCAGCTGAACCTGCCCAAGACCCAGGTGACGGATATTCGAATCTTCAGAAAGGATCTGATTCTCTCCACCATGGGCCGGGGATTCTATATTCTTGATGATCTTTCTCCCCTGCATCAATGGGACAACCGAATGGATACGACCCGTCTATTCGATCCCTCCCCCGCCTTTCGCCTTCAACTCCGGATCCGGGGCCGAAGCGCCTCCGTGCCCGAATACCGCCGGCCAGGTGCCTTTCTCGATTATTACCTGCCCCGCGATCTGAATACGCCCCTTCGGCTGGACATTTACGATTCCCGTGGCGAACGTATCCGGTCGTGGAGTTCGGACCCGGGAAAAAACCGATCAGCGGATTCGGCTCTTAAAACCCGGGCCGGTCATCACCGTCTGATCTGGGACATGCGGCATGAAGGTCCGCGGGATCCGCGCTCCGATATTCCCGGCAGAGGCGGCCCTTTGGCCGTACCCGGCAACTACACGGTGAGGCTGCGAACCGGAGACAGTGAGCTTAAAACCGTTTTGACTCTGCTCATGGATCCCCGTGTCGAGGCGGACGATGTCACCGCCGCGGATCTGCAGGAACAGCTCGATCTCGCTTTGAAGACGCGGAACGCCCTGTCACGGGCCCGGAAACTGAACCATGAAATCGGAATTCTGAATCAGATTCTTTCAAAAGGACCGCCCAAAACCCGGTCGCCGGTCAGCCCGGAGCAAAACCTGCGCCTCAGCCTCGAGACATGGATCGATCAGCTGACAACAGCCGGAGGCGCCTACCCCAGACCCATGCTGATCGATCAGCTGTCTTATTTATACGGCATGCAGAACCGGGCCGACCAGAAACCCGGCCGGGACGCATTCGACCGTCTTGCCGAACTGAAATCCGAAATCGATACGCTGTTCGAATCGGTCATGGAACGTCTGAATCGGTTTCCGTCCGGAGCGGTCATGGCCGATCCGGTTCGCGGAACACTCGCGCGCCTGAAGGCGGTTGCATCCGGCATTGACTGAACGGAATCACCCTTAAAGAACGGAGTTTGCCGATGAATGCTCTGAAAACACAGTATATGGGTCTGGAATTGCCGAGTCCGATCGTGGTATCCAGCTGCGGCCTTTCCAGAAAACTGGACAATCTCATTCAGATGGAAAAAAACGGCGCCGGGGCCGTGGTCCTGAAGTCTCTGTTTGAGGAGCAGTTCTCGGCGGAGGCGCGCACGATGCAGCAGGGGGATTTGTCATGGCATACCGAAGCGTATGATTACGTGCACCGCATGAGCATGGAAGTGGGTATGGACTCCATGGTGAAGCTGATCAAGGAAGCCCGGCGGAAACTGACCATACCGGTGATCGCCAGCATCAATTGTGTCTCCTCGCCGTGGTGGGTTGATTACGCGACCAGGCTGGCCCGGGCCGGCGCTTCCGGTCTGGAACTCAACATCTCCTATCTTCCCAGCCGGCCGGATATCACGGGCCGTCAGGTCAAAGAGGGTGTTCTGGAGATCGTCCGGTCCGTGCGTTCTCGTGTAGTCTGCCCGCTGGCGGTCAAGATCAGCCCCTACTATTCCTCCCTTCTCTCTCTGGCGCTGGCCCTCGAGCGTGAAGGCGCTTCCGCCCTGGTTATGTTCAACCGTTTTCATCAGGTGGATATCGACATCGAAAATCTGAAACTGGTCTCGGCCTATCATTTCAGCCGTCCCGAAGAGATCTCGCTGCCTCTGCGCTGGATCGCCTTGCTTTCGGGATCACTGGAAATCGACCTGGCCGGGGGCACGGGCGTTCATGACGGTACCGGCGTGGTGAAAATGCTGCTCGCGGGAGCGACCGTCGTGCAGATGTGTTCGGCGCTCTATCAGCACGGTATTGAACGAATCGGTGAATGTCTGGATTTCCTCTCACACTGGATGGAAAAACATGCGTTCACCCGTCTGGAAGATTTTCGCGGACAGCTCAGAAAAAAACCGGGCAACGAGTCGGAGCTCTGGGACAGGCTTCAATATATAAAAGCCCTGGTAGGTATCGAATAGCCCGATCACGAAGGATATTTTATGAGTTCCATGACGAAACAGCATCTCGACGAGCTGGACGCGCTGATGAAGGATCAAAAAAAACTTCTCATCGTTCTTCACAATCATCCCGATCCCGACGCCCTGGCAGGCGGCCTGGCTCTGAAGTATCTGACCGAGACCCGCTACGGTCTGAAGGCGCGTATCGCGTATTCCGGCCTGATCGGAAGAGCGGAAAATCAGGCGCTTGTGAAAGAGCTGGAAATCCCTCTCTCCAAAATTGAAATGATTCATCCGGAAACTTACGACCGGATCGCCATGGTCGATACCCAGCCCGGTGCCGGAAACAACAGCCTGCCCGCAGGCTCGCCCTGCCACCTTATCATCGATCATCATCCGAAAAACCGGGGCACAAGAGCCCGGGTGATGTGGATCGATGAAAATCTTGGAACCACGGCCACCATCATGATTCAGCTGCTCGAACTGGCCGATTTATCCATACCCTCGCGCCTGGCAACGGCCCTTTCATATGCGATCCGTTCGGAGACACAGGATCTGGGACGTGAAGCTTCGACCATGGACATCGACGCGTTTCTGTCGGTGTATCCCAAAGCCTCAATGCGGAAGCTGGCGCGTATCGCCTTCCCCTCTCTTCCCAGGTTCTACTTCGAAACAATGGGTCAGGCCCTTTCCGGAGCGCAAATATACCGTCATCTGCTGACCGCTTACCTGGGAGTTATTCCGATGCCTGAAATCGTGGCTGAAATGGCCGATCTGCTTCTGAGGCATGAACGCATCACCTGGACGCTCTGCGCGGGGCATTATCAGGATTCGCTGTATATCTCCATGCGAACTTCCAACATTCGGGGACGCGCGGGAAAACTGCTGAAGAAACTGGTTCCCTCTTCCAACCTTGCCGGAGGACATGACATGTTCGCCGGCGGCCGCATTCCATGTCCTTCCGATCCCGATACCGCAGAACAGACGGCCAGACGCCTTTTCAGCCGTTTCGCCGAAAAGATGGGTTACGCCCAGGCCGACTGGAGGCCTCTTTTGAACGGAAAACAGGAAACGTAGCGCTCCGCGCTATGCGTTTTTTCCTTCCGCCATCCGCAATCCGAGATCCGCAATGCTTTTCCGCTCTGCGTCTTTCCGATCCGCCATCCGCGATCCGCGATCCGCAATGCTTTTCCGCTCTGCGTCTTTCCGCCTTACGAATTACGCTTTTTCCAATTCGCGATCCGCGATCCGCAATGCTTTTCCGCTCTGCTCTCTGCGCTATGCGTTTTTTCCTTCCGCCATCCGCAATCCGCAATCCGAAATGCTTCCTTTGCCTCCGGCGGGGCAGGATGCGGCCTTTGGCCGCGCATGGGGCAGAGCGCATAGCGCCAAAGACAAAACTTTCATGAATCATCGACCATTTTCGGCCGTCGTCTGTCGTCTATGGTCTATGGTCAGAACATCGTCCGCCGTCCATCGTCTATCGTCCATAAAAGAATATTCCCCTCCCCCCAATCCATGGTTGTATCGTAAAGCCTGTCCATCGCAGGAAAAAGGGGAAAAACAAACCTGTCTTTTTCTTGTCCTATGTGCTCTGTGCTGTTTGCCTTTTCTCTGGATTCCCGCTTTCGCGGGAATGACATACTTGCTGCAATGTTTGAAATTTTCAAATTCAAAATGGCTTTTCCGATTCGCGCTCCGCGTCTTTCCGATCCGCGATCCGCGATTCGCAATCCGAAATGCTTTTCCGCTTCTTCACATGTTTTTTAAATTCCCTTGCATTTATCTAACAAAAAATTAATTTATATCTAATCGGGGT